>ERZ808278.289-NODE-289-length-37741-cov-4.280529_pt1 | contig 37741 bp, 40 predicted proteins | sample MGYA00521239_ERZ808278 | MGnify/ENA primary metagenome ERZ808278 (study PRJEB31516, sample SAMN03275600) | gut metagenome | biome: mammalia-associated habitat; material: feces | host: Papio cynocephalus | place: Kenya | collected 2012-07-17 ... | reverse complement strand
AATTCCGATATACCTTAAGGTTATGTTTGGGTGTGAGTGATTCAAAATTTTTTGTAACATTGCAATATCATTATATTTTTTGTAAAAATGGTATCCAAAAGTTTTCCTTAATGTATGAGTTCCAAATTTACCTTCAATATTTAACTTTTCGCATGTTTGCTTAAAACTTCTATATGCAGAAACTCGCTCTAATCTTTTTCCTGTCACACTTTTAAATAGAGGTTCTTTTAAATCAAAATTTTTGGTATAATTGTTTATTAAAACCTTTAACATTTTGTTTAAAGGAATAATTCTTTTTTTTTAGTTTTTTTCTCAATAATTTCCAGTTTTGTTTTATTTCTTACATCTTCTACGTTTAACGAAAGAATATCTGAAATTCTAAGCCCACAATTAATACCTATTTTAAATATCAGAAAATCTCGGTAATTATTTTTGTTAATAAAAGCATTTTCTATTCTTTTTATATCGTTTTTCTTTCTAATGGGTTCTACACTTGTCATTTTGTACCTCCTTGTAACATTTTAGTCAAAATGTTACTCTAAGACAATTTATAGGGGTAGCGAATGAAATTAACAAATTTTTTTAAATATATTTTTTCAGTTGAAAATAATTACTCTATTGATGAATTTGGCATAAAAAATAATAAAACAAAGCTCATATATATAATGGGTATAAAAATTTCGCTTAAACAGAAGTTAACAAGCGAACAAGAAATTAAAAATGAACTTATTGTTTTAAAAATGAAATTAGAATATTTAAAACAAGGATTAGAATATCTTATAGAAAGACAATCAGAACAATCAGTATACACTAAAGAATTATATTGGAGTTCTTGCAGTAATAAATTAATATCTCAACAAAGTATACCCGTAAAAAAATGTCTGTTGTTTAAATACGACAATTTTTTCGGTGTAGGAAAACATTCCGGTCCAAACTTGGGAGATAATATTCAAACATTTGCAGTAAAAAATATCATTGACAAAATCTACCCAAATATAAAATATGAATATATTGATAGAGATAATTTGATAAATTATAACGGAGAACCCGCAATATGTATAATGCAAGGCTGGTTTAGCCATAGTCAATCACATACATTTTTTGCAAATAAAAATATAATTCCAATATACGTTGGATACCATTTGGAACCAACAAAAGAAGAAGATATTTTATATCTTTTAAAATATGTGCCTGACTACTTTAACAACAAAACTATTGGTTGCAGAGATACTTATACTAAGCAGTTATTCCAAAATTTAAACATACCGTCATATTTAAGTCGTTGTTTAACACTAACTCTTCCAAAAAGAACTCAAAACAGTAATGCGGATACCATTTATTTTGTTGATGTTTATGATAAATATCTAAAATACATACCAAAAGAATTTTTCCAAAAATACAAAAAAATAACACAAAGAGGTTGCGATAAAGGTTTTGATGACTCTTATTATATCGGCACTTCTGAAAAATATTACTTTGAAAAAGCAGAAAATTTATTCAAGGAATACAAAGAAAATGCAAAATTAGTTATTACAACTTGCCTACATTGTGCAGCACCTTGTCTTGCTATGGGTATTCCTGTTATATTATTTGCATTTTTAGATGATAAGACTCGATATACAGCACTTGACGGTATTCTTTCAATATATACAATTGAAGATTTAGAAAGTAACAACGTTAATTGGTACCCTAATCATATTGAATTTGAAGATTTAAAACAAGCTATGATTTCAAATCTTGAGTTAACAATAAAAGAACAACTGGGTGAAAAAATCAACTCAGAAGAATTAAAACAACTGCAACAAAAAATTGAAAATTATAAAATTATCAACTGATTACTTTTTGAGTAATCGCATTCTCAATTGAGCTGCAATATCTTGTTTCGAATTAACAAGTGATACATACATTGTTTGTTGCGTATCTACAGAGTTTTTTATAGACGAGAGAAATTCTGTATCATCTTTAGATAAATTCTTCCAAAAATTGCTTATATATGCATACAAAGTGCTAATTTCCGGTATTACGTAATATCCGTTAAACAATTCAATATATTGCTCTACAAATTTTCTTTCGCCATTTAAAATCTTTTTATACAAGTTTCTTTTTTCTACCTCGTATTTATTTTCATTTATTTCGTACACAGGTTTGCACCCATTTATATCTTCTATTTTTGGTTCAAGTGATGTCAGCAAAATTTCTATAAAATTCAAATTAAACATTTTTTCAACATCTTCCAATAAAAATCCTGATAAATTTTCATATTCATAAACATTATTTTTTCTTGTATGTAAATATATACCTACAAATTTTTTATCAGGTAAATAATCTTGAAGAATACCTTGAGCAGAGAATGTTCCGGCACTTGTATCAACTATACCGATTCTATTTCCTTTCGTTTTTATTGTCGATAAGTACTTAAATAGTTCATTATTCTCGTCTTTTGGTATTTTATCATATTTATGCTTCAAAACCCTGTTTAAAATAATATAATGACCTTTTATGTCTGTGTCCGTATTAAATTTAGAAAAGATTTCTTCAGGGAAAAATGCATCTCTTGAAATAAAGAACAAATCCGTTAAATTTTTCTGTTTGGCTATTTCAAGTGCATTCAAACTTAAACCTATAGCCAGAATTCCACCATAGTTAAACCCTAAATTTACCCAATAATCTTTTTCTGAGTAAAAATTAACTATTCTTTGCCCAATAAGAGAAGAAACTATCGGATTTTTTTCATTTTCTTTTATAAATGAAATCAACCTTTTATTATTTTCATCTTCAAAAAAACTTAAAACTAGTGGTTTGTTATAAAAGGTTTTAATATTTTTATTTTTTGCATTTTCGATATCTGAAACTTCGTTATCTCCAATATGCAACAATTTTTCAGGTGTCACATTATACTTTTTAAGAATATAGTCAAAAAGGTTGCCACTTGCTTTTGATATACCCAATTCTGAAGAAACAAAAATTTCGTCGTAATTTTTGATAGAAAGTTTAGATAATATTTCTTCTATAAAATTTTTAGACAAATATGTATCTGTTGAAATTACAACTTTTTTATTTTTAGCCAGAGCATAATTAAAGGCCTCAAACATTTTTCTGTTTAAGACTGATATTTGTTTTTCAAAATTTAGTTCAATATCTTTTAAGACTTGAAAATCTTCCCCCATCAAATTATATATATCGTCAATTGTGCAATCTTCTTTTTTTAATTTTGCCATATTTAAAATTCGAGCTTTTTTCTCCGCAGATATCCTATTTTGTGCAAAATCTTTAATCTTACTATAATGCTCAAGATATAAAAAAACATCTTGAGGTTTGATAAATGGTCTTAAAACTAAAGTATCAAACAAATCAAAAGAAACTACATCTACAGTATCAATCAAATCAAATAAGTACTTCATGTTTAATCCTCGTATTTTGGTAAAAATTGTTTTGTTCGTTTTCTTCTAACAATAACATCAAATATCTTTATAAGAGAAAACAGTTTTAACGAATATCCTTCACTTGTAATTTTTTTTGTTATTATAGGAATTCCACAAAAATAAAATTTATAAGTAGTATCATTTATTCTTTGATATTTGAATAATTTGACAGCACCAAACAACTTATAAACCAGTTTGTCATTCACAATATATAACTGTTCTAAGATAGAATAATATTGATACCAAGACTCAGGAGTTGTTCCTCCGCAACCGGTAGGATTAGAATTTAGGGTATCGATTTTAGAGATATCCTCATTTAATAGTTCAAAATCTTCAATATCTATATTTTGTTTTAGGTGTTCAATATTAGATGAACGAAAAATTGGCATATATCCCTTTTGACAAGACCATTTTAATAAAATATTAGCTACGGTTTTATCATATTTTTTTGCAATTTCAACCAATAACGGATTATTCATTTCTTGTCCAAAAATCAAACTATATGCTGCACTAATTGCAATATTTTTATTTTGACAATATTCAACAAGTTCTCGTTGTTGCCAACAAGGATTTAAGTCAATTTGATTGACCATCGGTTGAATTTTTGCAGTTCTTAATAGTTCTTCAATATGCAAAATATTAAAGTTTGAAACACCAATAGATTTAACAAAATTATCATTATATAAATCTTCAAAAGCTTTCCAAACGTCAGCATTTATCTTTTTCCATTTATCTTTTGGTGTAAAATTTGGTGCATGAATTAGGTATTGATCAGCATAATCTATATTTAGTTTTTTCAATGATTTGAAGAATGCATTTTTCGCAATGTCAAAACTAACCGGCTTGTGTGCATTTAATTTAACCACAATAAAAAGATCTTCTCTCTTTACGATGTTATTATCAATACAATATTTGATAGCTTGTCCTATTTCTTCTTCGTTACCGTAAGATTGAGCAGTATCTATTGCCCTCAATCCACATTTTATTGCGTTAATAACCGACGTTTTTACATTTTGAAGGGCACCTGTTCCAAAATTCAAAACAGGCATTTTTGTTCCATTTACGAGTGTTTTATACTTATCCATTTATTTTTCCTTTTTAGGTCTAATTTTGTTTGTAATAATAACAACTCTCAATGCTCTCAATATATCCGCTTGTTGAGTGTTATCCAATGTTTTTTGGTATAATTCATCATAAAATGCCGTTTTTTTTGCATAATCCCAAAACTCTTTTAAATGTGGCATCATATCAGTCTTTGTATTTGGATTTATATGCCAAGGCTTTATTTGCGAATTAAAATGTCGAATTACAACCTCTCCCTCAGGATTATTAACCCCATTTGCTACACAATAATTGTATCTATTATCTAAAATTTTGTAATTGTTTTCAAATAAAACATTTAAGGCATCTTGGTCTTGCAACCTGTATTTACTTGAGTTTTTTACAGCCACATCCATTAATTTTTGTGAAACATTATTTTTTTTCCAATTTCCGATATCTATTAATAAAACTCCTGCTTGAAAGTATTTATGATTTTGAGTTAAACCAATTGATTTTTTGTATTGCTGGAATGGTAAATCATCAGATTTTATATCATGAACCGCCCCTAAACAATATTCATTAAGGTCTTGGAAATAAAGGAATTTAATATCTTCCAAAATAATCGTATCAATATCGATATAGATAACTTTTTTTAAATCGGGATACAAGGTTGGTATTAAAAATCTGTTATATGTTGAAAGAGTGATATATTTTTGAGCTATTTGATAATTTATTTTTTTAAATGTCTCTTCTACATTGATTTTTAAAAACTCTATCGAAAAATTATCAAACTGTTTTTTTAATTCGCAAATTTTATCTTGGTTTTCTTGTGTTATTCCGCCATCTAAAATATAAAATTCGCAAAACGATTTTGTATTATCGCAAATGCTTGCAATAGTTGTCGCAACAAATGGTGCGTAGTTATTATCACTTGACAAAAATATTGGTATATTATTTTGCATTATTATTTTTCCTTTAAGATTTTGAACTTTCTCTAATTGCTTGTACTTTTAATTTTAACAATTGTTTATCGGTGTAGAATTCCTTCAATATATTTGTTCGTTCGTTTTTTGATAACTCTTTATTTGTACTAGAAATCCCATTACAATCATCTCTTGAAATGATTTTATCTATATACTGGAAGTGAACATTACTCTTAAATAACATTAAACAATACTTCCAATCTGAGGCTATTTTATATTTTTCGTCATACAATCCATATTTTTCAAACAACGTTCTTTTAAAAAAGGTTGCTTGGTGAAATAAAGCACTTCTGTAGAAAAAGGCTTCTGTCAATTTTGAAGGTATTTTCCAAGAAACTAATTTATTATCAATATCAAATGTTCCTTCACAATAAATTACATCGTTATTTTTATCAAATTTTTCTGTAGTTAATTTTAAATTTTGAGAATCAAATAAGCAATCTCCAGCATTTAAGAATAATAAATATTCACCTTTTGATGCTAGAATACCTTTGTTCATTGCATTATATATTCCACTATCTTTTTCGGAAACAAAATAATTTATTCTTGATTTATATTTTTCAAAAATATCTAATGTTTTTTTATTTGAACCACCATCAATAACAATCCATTCAAAATCTTGACTTTCTTGATTTACAATACTTTTGCAAGTCTCTTCCAAATTTGGTTCATTATAGCAAACAGTTATTATTGAGATAAGAGGTTTCATTGCTTTATTTTTTATTGAATCCCTTAATTTGTTTAATATTATTTTATCGCGAGTATTACCATAAACATCTACACTATTTATCAACCTATCTTTCTCTTGTTGATTTTTTAACAAATCCACTATTTTTTTGTTATAACTTTGCTCTAAATTCATTTCTAAGCTTAATTTATACTTACACTCACGATATAGTTTATACGCACAATCTGCACAAAGCTCCTTTCCTAAAAATGTTTCAGACCTATAAATAGAACTTAAAATACCACTAAAAAACATTGCATAAATATAATTATAGGCTTCAAAAGATATGTCCTCTAACTTATTAATGTTATTTAAGACTTCATTATATGCCATTAAAACCGATTTTATTTTTTTTAAAGATAAAGTTTTTGAATCACCACTATTTTCACGTCTATAATAATTGTAGTGTATATTATGAACGACTTCAACTTTATTAGCTTTTTCTACTGCGTTATTTAAAAATACAATATCTCCACCTAAAATCATATTTTCAGGAAGTCTTATTGCATTATTGATAATAAGCTCTCTTTTATAAATTGCAGTCCACCAATACATGCAAAAAAACATTTTATCTGTAAACATGGATAATTTATCATTCATATCATAAAAATATGGTTTTACCTCTTTATTTTCATAATTGAATACTTTCACATCACCTTTAACAATGTCAGCGTTTGTTTCTTTTGCTTTTGCATAAAGTTTTTCGTAAAAATCTAAATCAATCGTGTCGTCATTATCAACGAAAGCCAAATATTCGCCGGTTGCATTCTCAAGACCTATGTTTCGAGCCTTTGACTCACCACCATTTTCTGCACAATCAATAACTTTTAAATTCGAATATTTTTTTGCATATTCTTTCAATATTTCAATAGAATTATCTGTAGAGGCATCATTTACACATATTATTTCAATATTGTCAAGAGTTTGGTTACAAACCGAGTCCAAACATCTTTCAATATAGTCTTTTGCGTTATATACAGGCATTATTACTGATACTTTTGGCATATTTTTCTTCCTTAACAATTGATTTTTATATCTGTTTGATGAATATCATTCATTCTATTTTATCCCCTTGCGTAACTTATAAAAAACAATATCTTTTGATGAAGCTTCGACATATTTTTTGTTTCCAATAAATGACACTGTCCCTGCATAAAGATTATTAGGGTATTTATTATTTATATAATTTAAGGACTCATAATAAGAAGTAGGAGTTATATGATATCCAGACCAATGGCAACAGTCTAACTTGATTGTATATGAATTTATGTCATATTTTTGTTTAGAATTTATACATATATCTTCTACATATAAATCCCATTGCAATTTTTCATCAAATCTCAAATTATATTTTTTTACCAAAGAAGAATGCACGATAAAGGCTTGACAATCAAAAGTATCTGAAATTTCTTTGTTTTTATCTGTGCCTATATATCGGTATCCAGAGCCGTCTCTTCGTCTTTCATAACAGCTACCTGTTATTTCCCTAAATACTTTTCCATTTAAAAATCTACATATTGCTCCTACTGGTCCATAAAAACAATTTTTGTCTAACTTTTCTAGAATAGGATTAATGTCTTCTTGCAGTTCCCAATCACAATGACAAAATACAAACCATGCATCTTTTTCATAATTATAATTATTCAAAAATGTATTATATCGTTTTGCAATAAATATATTGTCTTTTGTGTTATCAAAATTTATATGTTCTATGTTTTGTGGATACGTAATATATGGGTTTTCAGCAATACAATGTTTATACAATTCATAATCATTTACAACGCTAATTATTAGAACTCGTTCTCCATTTGACTTTTTCAATTGAGGCAAAACGTATTTTTTAATAAAAATACGTTTTTGTTTATTCATTGTTTCTATTGTTCTATAGTATTCTTTATTTTGATTTAAAAAAGTACCAATTTGAGTCGTTTCATTTAAAATAACTAATGCATCCATGTCATTGGACTCTAAATATTTTAGCAATTTTACGTCAGTTTTTTGTAATTGAAACCTGAAATTTGAAACATATTTTAACTTTCTAGAAAGCATTATAATTTGCTTGGCAAAATATTTTCTTATTTCTATAGATTTGTTTTGCAACGATGATTTTGATATTGTATTGAACCAAAGTGCAAAAATATAACCGTAAACATCTTTCTCTATATTAGAGGTATTTGCAAGCGTTATCATCATTTCTAAGCCTGTTAATTTATTTCTGATTCGCTCTAAAGAAGGTATACTTGCGGTCTGTGAATCAGAATGTGTTACAATATTGATAATGGCATCTGAAAGGACTTCTATATGATTTGCTATTAAAGCAAATGAAAAAGCAAAATAAGGATCTTCCATTTCTATTAGATTTGGGAAATATAGGTTATTTAAATGAATTATAGAAGTTCTAAATATTGCAGAGCAATATTCACACATAAAATTCAATTTATTTTCTTTGATTTTTTGATTTATTGAAAATTCTACAAAATTTTCATGGAAATATTTATAAATACCTTTTGCACAATCTGCCCCAGTTTCAACCGCTTTGTTATACAATTTTTCATAAAAATCTATATCTGGATAATCATCAGAATCTACAAAACCTAAATATTCGCCTTTGGCTTCGTCTATACCAGTATTACGAGCAACTGCGGCACCTTTATTTTCTTCAAAATTAATTATTTTTATTCGGTTATCTTTTTTAGCATATTCTTTTAATATTTCAAGTGAATTATCTGGAGAACAATCGTTCACACAAATAATTTCAATATCTGATAGCGTTTGATTACAAACGCTATCAAGACATTTTCTTAAGTATTTTTCTGTATTATAAACTGGTATAATAACCGAAACTTTTGGCATTGTTTTCTCCAAAATTATTCTTCCATTTTCTTTTCTCGTTCTCTGGTTTCTTCTTTTGTATATCCTATAGAATCTTTTTCAGGAGTCCAACCGGAGTCTTCTTTTACTTCGTGAATTGGGTCAGCTAACAATAATTCTTGAGCATCATTGTATTCTTTAACATCCATTTCAAAATTGTTTTCTTTTGCAATATTTTCATCTATATTTGCCTCTGCTGAGCCTGAACTGCCTTCAATCAATAAATTAAAATCAACCATAGATTTAATAAATGCATTAAATTTTTCTTCAATATCTGCAGGGCAACCGTCAATTGATTTCAAAGTTTCTAAGACTTTGTTTGTAGATGAACCGTTAACTAAGCTTTCATAAACAACCGTTCCCAATTCATTCAAACCGTAATAAATACCTGTTTCTGAGTTGATAATAATTGCAATACCATCTGTGATATCTGCAAACATTTTTTCATCATTTAACACATAATTCATTTTTATTCTCCTTTACTAATTCCATATATTTTTCTTCTGCGTGTTCGATTAAAGATAATTTATAGTTGTTTTCAACAATAAAAGCTTGATTTATTGTTGCCTTTTCCACTATTGATTGAACATTAACTAAAATTTCCTTTTCTTTCAATGCGTCAACAAATAAGTTCAAATCCCTTTCAATTGTTTGTGGCATGTTTTTTACTTGTTTTAGTGCATTTAAAATGTTTTCTTTAGAAACACCTTTTAATAAATTTTCATAAATATTTGTTGCAAAATAATTCATTGAATAAATAATTCCGGTTTCACTATTCAAAATATTTGCTAAATCAAAAGTTACATCCACACAAATTTTATCTAAGCCAATAATTTCGTGTTTTTGTTTGTCAAAATTATTCATAAATTCACGTAGAAACTCAGTATTTTTATCAATATCATGACAAAGATTAAATTTGTAGAACGGATAATCTTTAACCATATTCATCAACTTTTTAACAGTTATGTTTTCGCTCAAATCTTGAGTTTGCATTAATGTTGACTGAATAATTTGAACAACAGCTCTTCCTTTTTCTTCATTTGTACAAGGTCTGATACTTGGTTCTTTGTCTGATACAATTTCAGGGAAGATACAAAGTTTTATAGGATAATTTTTCTTAAATCTATCGTGGAAGTTTGCAATATTGAATACATATTTGTCTTTGCGACCGTTATTAGAAACAAATCTGCAACCGTCCATCAAATCATATAATCTGTTATACATTTCTGGAGAAAGAGTGATTATGCTATAAATTGGGCTTGATAAAAGTTCTTTTTTATCATTTTCGTGCAAAATTAGATAATCGTCAGAAACATATCCAAAGCCTTTCATCATAGAAAGAACTGACAATGTAGATTTTCCTCTTTGACCTCTGGCACAGAAACAAATACCGTTTCCGTTATAACCAATTACTGCACCGTGTACAAGATTTGAAGTTGGTGTCTTCAAAATATTATTTAAAAACTGTACAAAAATATGACCTTCTTTGATAAATTCCTCAGGTCTTAAATCTTTTACACCATAGTAATATTTATGATTTTCTTTATCGTTTGCACCGAAAAACCCACGCATTGGTTCTGTGTATACGATAGGTTTTGTCTTAGAAAAATCATCATATAGTATTTGTAAGTTGTAAATTTCTTCTTCTGAAAGTTTTAAGCTTCGTGCTTTTCTATGAACCATTTCAAGTCTTAAACGCATTGCAAATCTTGGAAGTTTTTTTATAAGTTCTTTTGACAAATTTAAAATATCTGTTTCATTCCAAATGATTAAAGTGTCATCAAAATATTCGGAAGAATCTTTTAGTGCATAAGTTAATTGTTTTTCTACAAGTGGTAAAAATTCATCGCTGTAGCTTACAATTTTTACAGTTTTACAGCCAAAATCTGCGTATTTAACCCATTTTTCTTCTTTTGTTTCTAAATATTCATCTATATATTTGAAAATACCTTTTATTTCTTCTGTAGTTAAGTCTTTAAGTTGCATCTATATTTCCTTCTTAATTGTTGTATATCATCTTTAAATCTGCGATAAAAAATTTTATCAATCTAGGATATCTGTTTAAAATTTTTAAAGTTTTATATTTTATTTTTAGCGACAAATATTCCTTTATTTTTGATGGGTTTCGAAGAACCTCTGTAATTTTCATGTCTCTGCTTTTTTTTTGCAAATCAATGTAGTAAAAATGCTTAAACATAATCATTCGTGAATAATCATTTGTTTCTTTTTCAAAAATCATCTGATTTTGAATATCTTTTGGAATAATTGTTTGTGAAAATTTTTTTATAAATTTCATAGCAAAATTTATTTGTACTTCTGCTCCTGCATATTTAGCATTTTCAATAACAATTTGCCAATTAAAATTTTTATTTTTTTCTAGCAAATATTTACAATCTAATATTGCATATAGAAGAGTTGCTTGACTTTTATGATCTCTTAAATTGTTTGACAGGTTGATAAGAGTTATAAAAAGAGCATCCTCTGCGGTGGGAACTAATGTTTCTACGCCAAATACATCTTTTTTTGTGGCACGTTTAAATAGATTTTTTAACCATTTTTTTTCGGATTTAGTTCCAATATAAATAAACTTGTGAATATCTAAGATTCCGTATTTTGAATTTTTGTTTTCCAATATATCAAAAGAATGAATATCAAGTTTTTTAAACCAATAACCAAGAGATTTTGCTATTCTTGCAGATTTAATCCATTGTTTTTCTGGCACTAAAATATCTACATCTCCCATGTATCTTGGAAAATCTGGATTTAACCATTTAAAAAGGCAACCTTTAAAAATTAGCGGAAATATTCCATTTTTGTTTAATTCTTTACCAATTTTTGTAAAATGTGAAATTATTTTTAAATTAATAAATCTTTGATTTAATAGAAGTCCTTTAAGTCGTGGCTCTTCGTATTTTGTAGCTTTTAAGTCGGGGTGAGTTTTAAGTAAATATGCAAGCAGTAATGATTTTGCAGATTGTTTTGATTCAATATCCCATAATTCTAAAAGTTTATCTAACTCACTCTGTAGTGGATTAGGTGATAAAAGTAAATCCAATAATATTTTTTCTTCTTCGCCCATAATTTCATTATAGAAATTCTCTATTAAGGCATCAGTAATTGAGATATTTTCTTTTAAATATCCAGTTGATTTTATTTCTTCAATTTCTTTGTTCCATAATACAGGATTTCTCATCGTAATATATACTAATTCTTAAATGTGATAATATGTTTGTTTATTATAGTAAACAACAAAACATTTGAATTGTAAAGAAATAAATAATAATTATTCTATATAAGTTATTTAAACAATATATTAAAATTTTTTAATGTTAAAAATTAACTATTTATATAAAATGTTTATGTTATGATTATAAAAAAGGTGAATTTATGAAAGATTTAATCTCGGTTGTGATACCATCGTATAATGGGGAAAAATATATAAAAGAGACAATAGAAAGTATAAAAAGACAAGATTTTAATCATGAAATAATAGTTGTTGATGATTTAAGTACTGACCAAACTGCAGAAATTGCAAAAGCTTTGGGTTGTAAAGTTATTATAAATGAATCTCATAAAGGTCAAATGGCAGGTAAAAATACAGGAATTAAAGAAGCAAAAGGTAACTATTGGTTAACTATTGATCAGGATGATATGTTAGTTGAGGGTGCATTAACTATGCTATATGATGAGATGCAAAAAAATGCTGATTATAAGATTGTAATGGCTAAATTACAAAATTTTTGTTCTCCTGATACCCCACAACAAGCTAAATATGTTGACTCTAAACCATTTTCTGGTATTTTAACAGGTTCAACGCTATTTAAAAAAGAAGTTTTTGATACTATTGGTTTTTTTCGTGAGGATACAATAACTGGTGATGTTATTGATTTGACAGAAAGATTAAATAAACATGGACTTTTTATCCATAAAGTTGATTTTGTTACTTGTGATAGACGAATACACGATAATAATTACGGTATAACAAATCAAAAAGCCGAATACAAAGATTATGCAACAATTTTAAGAGAGCGATTAAAAAAGAGATAATTATGTTAGAAATGAATTTTAAAACAAAAAATGTAGTGAATAAATTGATAAAGAGATTTTTTGATGAGCTATTGTTGAAAAATGATGAAAACTTATTGAAACTAACTTTTTCAAAAAATGTTTCTCAGGAAGATGTAAATTTACTTTTAAGCAGTTATGATAAAGAAGATTTAAATGGAACTCATTTTTTGTTAATAGATTATTTACAAAAAGAACATGGAAACATAGACATTCCAGAAAATTTAAAATTTCCTATCGCTAATTTCTTAAGACTTCAAAAATTACAAAATTTAAAAGTAATATCTCATTTTAAAAAGATAGGAAATGGCATTAACTCTAAAAACATTCCTTTTATGATTATGAAAGGTGGAGTTATGAAATTTTTAAGACCTAATTATCTAAGAGCAATGGGAGATATTGATGTTTTAGTTCCTGAACAATATTTTGAAGAAACAAAAAAAATCCCTGCCGAAATAGGTTACGAGTATATGGATTTCGTGAATTCTATTGATTTACACCCAAAAAATTCAGAAGAGGGTACGGTTGATATTCATGGTTGGATAGAAATGGGGACTGATTACAAGTATGAACGAACAATAAATTCGGATTTATTTTCAAGAGCAAAAGAAGAGACAGTTTTTGGAGTTAATGCGTTAGTTCCTTGTAATGAAGATTTATTCTTTTTGACTTTGGTTAATACTGCGAAAAATTTAAGAGCAAAAACCTCTCCTCATTCTGCAGTATTTTCTTTGAGTGATTGTAAGTACTTAATAGATAGTAAAGAAAATTTTGATTGGAATATTGTTATTGAAAATTCAAAAAAAACAAAAACAGAGGCTCAAGTTGTATTTACTGTTAAGTTTATAAACACAATTGTTCCAAATCTAATACCTGAAGAATTTTTAAAAAGTTTAATTTCAGAAAAAGATTTAAGAAATTACTGTAAAGAAGTTACTTTTACTAGATATATTTATAATCCATTACAAGTAAAATCTCGTGATGAAAAATTTGTAGAAGATGTTAAAAATTTAAAAGATTTTGGAAATTATATTGCTTTAAAATTTACTTATAAGATTTTAAAAAGATTTAGAAAAAATAAAAATTTTATGCATATTGTTTATGATATTTTTGAAAAATTTGGTTAAATTTTCGACATCTTTAAAAAGTCTTAGTTGTTATAATCTTCACTATTTTATTTGATTGTTATATAATGTTTTCGCTATGTACGAAAATTTATTTAATGCTTTGGCGAAATCTAAGTTTAGAAGTCGTTTTAAGTTGAGTCAAAAGGATTTGGATTATATTTCTCAAAAAGGCTTAGACGTCATACGTTCGCACGCTGTTGATTTTATTTCAAAGCGTCTTGCTCCTGCCGAAATCTTTAATGACGGTAAGCAAACTCCGATGAAAGGTCATCCTGTTTTTATTGCTCAACACGCTACTGCAACTTGTTGCCGTGGTTGTCTTGAGAAATGGCATAAAATTAAAAAAGGTCACACTTTAACTTCTGAAGAACAAGACTACGTAGTAAATGTAATAATGGAGTGGATAAGTCGTCAATGAAAGATTTTAAAACAAATGTAATGCGTATGCTTGATAAAGCTAAAGTGTCTTACAATCATTATTCCTACGTTGATACAGGTGCAATTAGTGGTGCTGATGTAGCAAAAGTCTTAAACCAAGACCCAGACAGAGTTTTCAAAACTCTTGTTACTGTTGCTAAATCAGGTAATCACTATGTTTTTCTTGTTCCTGTAGAAAAAGAACTTGATTTGAAAAAAGCTGCCATTTCTGTTAATGAAAAATCTATTGAAATGCTTAAAAGTAAAGAACTGTTGCCCCTAACTGGTTACATCCATGGTGGATGTTCTCCTATTGGTATGAAGAAATTCTTCAAAACAGTAATTGATTCCTCTGCTCAAAACTTTGATATGATTGTTTTTAGTGCCGGTAAAATTGGTTATCAAGTAGAGCTTTCTCTTAATGATTTGAGAAAAGTTATTGATTTTGATTTATATGATATAAAAGTATAGTGATATTTATATTATTAATCTTTGTAAAAATGTTCTAAAATTTAGGCAATTTTTATTCTTCACCAAACTTACAAATCTTGTAAAAGGTGTGTGTAGGAGAATAATAAGTTATGAATATCAATGCAAGTGTAGCTCAACCAAGTTTTAAAGCAAGATTAATCGAAAATGAACATGTTACAAACTTGCGTAAAACAATGACTCCAGAGCAAACATCTGAGTTTAATAAAGCTCTTGATAATATTTCAAAAGTTGCACCAAATGATGTTCTTGAAATTTCACAAACTTTTGTTTCACCAACACGTGGTCCTCAATATGCTTTGACAAACATTACAAACGGAAAAGTTCAAACTGTTGGTAGATTATTCCCTGCTATGATTACAGAAGTTCTTAACCAAGCCTCTGTTAAAGATTCTCAAATGTACACTTGCTTTTTCAATAGTGATGCAGAAAATGCAAAGCTTGATATAAAAGCATAATAAAGATTTTATAATAAAAAAAGAGGTTATTTCTAACCTCTTTTTTTTATGCTCGTTTTAAAATTATTGAGGTATTAATACCGCCAAAGGCAAAGTTATTTGTCATAATATATTCGGTATCAATTCTTCGTCCCTCATTTACGATATAATCTAGTTCACCGCAATTTTCGTCAATATTTTTTAAATTCAATGTTGGAGCAAACCAATTATTGTTCATCATTTCTATACTTAAAATTGTTTCAATAGCTCCGCAAGCTCCGAGAGTATGTCCTGTATAGCTTTTTATTGAGCTAACTGGAATAGGTTTTCCAAAAGCTTCTTTTGTTGCATTAGATTCTGCAATATCACCTTGAATTGTTGCTGTACCGTGAGCATTCACGTAGCCGATTTCTTCTTTATCAATTCCAGCGTTATTTATAGCCTGAATCATAACTTCTTTCATCATATCTTTATTTGGATTTGTGATATGAGTTCCGTCTGTATTTGTTGCAAAGCCAGCAATTTCTGCATAAATCTTTGCACCACGATTTTTAGCGTGTTCATATTCTTCCAAAATTAGTGTGCCAGCACCCTCTCCGACAACAAGTCCATCTCTATCTTTATCAAAAGGTGATGGAGTTAAATTTGGAGTATCATTTTTTGAACTTGTTGCGTAAAGTGTGTCAAAAACTCCAATTTGTGTTGGATGAATTTCTTCTGCTCCTCCAGCTATCATAACTGTTTGGTATTCATTTTTTATAGCTTCATAGGCATATCCAATACCCATTGAGCCTGACGTACAAGCAGTTGATGAATTTATAAGTCGTCCGTGAGTTTTAAAATATAGCGAAATATTTACGGCGGTTGTTTGAGGCATCATTTTTATATATGAGCCTGAATTTAAGTTTTTAACCTTGTTTTCAACACACATTGAATAAAAATCTAAGATTGCATCAAGCGATCCTGATGATGAACCGTAGCTTACGCCAGTTTGTCCATTTGTAATTATTTCATTGTTTAATAATCCTGCATCTGCTAAAGCTTCTTCTGCAGTAGTAACAGCCATAAGTGCTACTGGACCCATTGTTCTTTTTATTTTTCTATCAAAATGTTCAGGAGCTTCAAAGCCCTCTACTGTTGAAACCAATCTTGTATTTAAGTTCTCGTATTTATCTAGGAGTTCCCAGTATTTTATGCAATTTTTATAAGTTTTTAATCTCTCATATGCCGTTGAAACTTTTGAACCTAGTGGCGAAGCTATTCCCATTCCAGTAATGACAACTCTTTTCATTAGATATATAATCCTCCATTTACAGAAATAACTTGACCTGTTATATATCCAGCATCCTCGCTCAACAAGTAGTTAACCAAGCTAGCAACTTCTTTTGGTGAACCTTTTCTTCTTAGTGGAACTTGTTTTACTATTTCTTCTGGAATGTTTTCTGTCATTTCAGTATCGATAATTCCAGCTGCAACGCAGTTTGCGGTAATGTTTCTTTTAGCAACTTCTCTTGAAAAAGCTTTTGTTGCACCAATTAAGCCAGCTTTTGAAGCACTATAATTAACTTGACCTCTATTCCCTGTTAAACCTGAAATTGATGACATTGTAACTACTCTACCTTTTCTAGCTTGAATTAATGGCATACTAAGTGGTTTTAGAACGTTATAAAATCCATCTAGATTAGTTTTTAAAACGTCATCCCATTCTTCATCTTCCATAGCTGGAAATGGGTTGTCTTTTGCAATACCAGCGTTTAGAACTATTCCGTAATAGATGCCATTTTTTTCTACATCCTCAAGTAAAACTTTTTTAGCTTCTTCTCTGTTTTTAATATCAAAAGCAATACATCTACAATTTACGCCTTTATTTAAAATTTCTTGTTTTAAGTCTTCAAGTTTTTCAACATTTTTTGAACAATGTAAAACGATGTTGTAGCCATTATCTGAAAGGTATTCAGCTATAGCTTTTCCTATTCCACGGCTAGAACCAGTTATTAAAACGTCTTTATTATTTTTCTCCATTAATTCCTATAAACTCCATATTTTTATCGTCATCGCTTTGGTAAACATTTATTGTTGCACTTGCGACTTCTTCTTCTAATTTATCATAAATAAAACAATCAAAGGCAGAAATTTCGTTATCGTAATAAGCTTCAACGGCTTTTACTGTATAAGTTTCTCCAGCCTTGAATAAATCTATTGAATTATTATATAGTCGACTGCCTAGTAAAAATCCAATTCTTGGAGTTTCTTCTTTTTTGGCATAAAAAGCGTAGCAACCAATAGTTTGAGCCATAAATTCAATTCCGCAAATTGAGGGTATACCTTTTAATGTTTTGTCATAAAACATTTTTTTATCGTCCACGTGAAAATAAGTTGTTACGTATTTATTTTCTAAATCGACTTTTATAATATCATCCAATAAAATCATTGGCTTGTTGTGTGGTAAAACTTTTGATAAATCAGTCATTTTTACCTCGCATAATCATAACTGCATTAGTTCCGCCAAATCCAAAACTTAGACACATGCAAGTATTTAATCTTTTAACTTGTGTATTTTTAGGTGCAAGTTTTATTTTTGGTAAGTTTTCGTCAAATTCTCCATCAAAAATATGTGGATAAAGTTTTTTATTATTATTTTCTAATAATTTACAACATAGAGCTGTTTCAATGCTTGCTGCTGCACCTAAACAATGACCTGTAAGAGGTTTTGTTGAGCTAACAAAGGTTTTATCCTTAAAAATGTTATCAATAGCAGTTGCTTCCATTAAATCATTTGCAACTGTACCTGTGCCGTGAAGATTAATATAATCAATATCTACAGGATTTAATTTTGCATCCTGTAGAGCTTGTTTTATTGCAATAATCTCTTCTTTTGCTTCAGGGTCAGGTGTTGTATTATGGTAAATATCTGTGTTTTCACCTATTCCTGAAATTTCTATTTTACCTTTTTCGTTTGATACAACAAATACTGAAACAGCTTCACCAATATTTATACCATCTCTGTTTTTGCTCATGGGGTTAGTTGCTTTTTCTGTTAAAACTCCAAGTGAATCAAATCCGAAAATAGGAACTTTTGCTATAGCATCCACACCCGCTACGATTACTGCTTTTGAAAAATTGGAATTTAATAATTCTCTTGCTATCGAGAAAGCTTTTATTCCAGAAGAACAAGCAGTTGAAATTGATGAAAAATAGTTGTTTAAGCCGTAGTATTCTTTTAAAAATACGGCAGGATTTCCAAGTTCAGAGTGTTCTATATTTTTACTTTTTTCGTATTCTTCAACACCTGAATTTGTTGTTGCAACTACAACTCCTACATTATCTTTTCCGTATTTTTCAATATATTTTTCAATTTCTAGTGATTTACAACAAGTTAAAATTAATTGATTACATCTAAGATTAAATCTTTCATTTTCGATTTTTTCTAGAGGTGTATTAATTTTTCCTATGCGAATTTTTTTATTTTTTATTATATTTTCTGATATTTCAAATTTAGTATTTTCGCCATTAATCGCATTAATGAATATTTCATCAATGTTTGAACCTAAATTACAGATAGCGTTATAATTAATTATCTCCATAGTCGTTGAGTTTATTATATAATAAATTTATGGAAAATTCAGGCGAAAAATATTTTTACATACAAAATTTTAAATATACTCAAAATGGTGATATAGATATTTCTTTTCTTCCAATGATGGTAAGGCGTAGACTTAGCCCTATTGATAAGTATGCTATTTATACACTTTCAGGATTTAAAGATGTAAAAATTGATGAATTGGTATATTCTTCTCGTTATGGCGAATTGGAAAGACTTTTTAAAATAATTGACCAATATCTAGAGGATAATGAGGTTTCGCCAAATCTATTCTCAAGTTCTGTTCACAATTATTTGGTCGGATTATTTTCTCAAATAAATAATCTTACAACTTCTTATACTTCGATTTCTGCAGAAAATAACTCTTTTTCTATGGGATTATTAAAATCTATTTTATCTGATAAAACAAATTCTCTTTACTGTTATGTTGATAAAGAAAATGAAAAAATCAATCCTGTTTCTTGCCTTATTTCAAAAACTTCTGGAAATATTAAATGTAGATTAAAAAGAGAAAAAGTTTCTGACAATCAAAATGAATTTGTTAATTTTATAGACTTTCTAAACGGTAAACTAAATAAAATTAATTTTGGTTGTTATTCTATTGAAAGGGTAAATTAATGAGATTTCTCCGTTCAATTATATGCGTTTTTGTGTTATTTGTTTTTGCACTTTTTGCGTTCTTTTTAAATACATTTGTACTTCCTATCGCAAAAATGTTTTTTAACGAAACAGAATACAAATATTTTGCTTCTGATGTTATACATTTTTTGTGGGGAAAAGTTTTACTAAATCTACTTAAATATAGTGGTTTGACAAATTATAATATAAAAAATTATGAGGAATTAAAATCTATAAAAAATAAAGTTATCGTAGCAACTCATCCGAGCTTTATTGATATTGTTATTCTAATTGGACTTATTCCTAGAACAACTTGTTTTGTAAAACAAGAACTTACTAAAAATCCTCTGCTTTCAAATATTATCAAAAGTATTTTTATTTCAAATGATGTTGAAATAGAAGAACTTAAAAAAGAATCAAAAAGTATGTTGGATTTAGGCTTTAATGTGGTTATTTTTCCATCAGGAACAAGACATAAAAAAGAAGACCATCCAAAACTTAAAAAAGGTGCATCTTTAATTGCAATTAATGCTCAAAAAAATATCGTTCCTGTAAAAATGTATTCTGAGGGCGAATTTATGTTCATACATAAACCGATTTATGATGTGGATAAAAAACGAGTAGAGTTTTATGTTGAAAAACTCGATGAAATAGATGTTACTCCATTTTTAGATATGGACGATGTTGAATCTAAAAAAGCTTTGACAAAGGAAATTACAAATTCTTTGTATAATTAAAGTCTTTATTATATAATACTTTTATGAACGAATTAGAAAACGAATTAAAAAATCTTATTATAGATACTTTGGAATTAGAAGAGATAACACCAGGCGATATTAACGATGAAGAACCATTGTTTATTGATGGCTTGGGTTTAGATTCTATTGATGCTTTAGAGCTTGGTATGGCTTTAAAGAAGAAATATAATCTTTCAATGGGTACAAACAAGGAAGAAAATAAAAAACATTTTTATTCTATAAAAACCTTGGCAGAATTTGTGAGAGGTCAAATCGATGGCTAAATATACAAAAGAAGAAATTTTAAATGAACTAAAATCAATTTTGGTAGATGAATTTGAACTACCAGAAGAAAAAGTTACTTTAGAAGCTACTTTATTTGAAGATTTGGACTTGGATAGTATTGATGCTGTTGATATTGCTGTTAGATTGCAAAAATTTACTAACAAAAAAATCTCTCCAGAAGATTTTAAACAAATCAGAACTGTTTCTGATGTCGTTGATGCTATTTATGAGTTATTAAATGAATAATAAAATAAAGTTTCTTTTTCCAATATTCATAATGTTATTAGTGATTTTAATTTTTCACTATACAAATTGGATTCTCGCAAAATATTATCCTGTAATAGTTAATTTTATGCTATTTTGTATATTTTTTGGTTCAACCTTTAAGGAAGAAACTATTATTCAGAAAATGGCAAGACTAATGGAGCCTGATATTAAACCAAAAGCTCTTGAATATACTAGAAATCTAACTTATCTTTGGTCAGCTTTTATGTTAGCAAATTTTTTTGTTTCTCTTGCAACAGTCTTTATGAGTGAAAGGATTTGGGCTGTATATAACGGATTTTTATCTTATATTCTCGTGGGCTTGTTTTTTATAATAGAATATATAGTAAGAATTAATTTTAAGAAGAAGTATGACTGCTAGTTTTTTAAAATATTTTTATACAAAAGATTTTGATGAAAAGGTTATTTTAAAGAAAAATGACCTTTTATACACGGTCGCTGAGTTAAAACCAATAATCTCTAAAAAAATAGATTTTTTAAATTCAATTAGTGATAAAAATATTATTCTTTCAACAGAAGATAATTTTGAATTTTTTATAAATTTTATGGCTTGTGTTTTTTCTAATAAGGAGATTACACTTGTAAATGATAGTCAAAAAATAAATGCATTAGGATATTTTGTTTTAAATTCTCAAATTGGTGAAAATTCTTCATTAAAGTTTAATGAAATTGATACAAATAATGTTATTATAAATCTGTTTACGTCAGGTTCTAGTGGTGATAACAAATGTATTAAAAAATCTCTTGAAAACTTAATTCAAGAGGCTACAGATTTGTATAGCGAGGTTGATTTAAAAACCTCTAAAACAGTTGTTTCAACAACAACGTTTAACCATTTATTTGGATTAACTTTTTATTTTATGCTCCCTCTAAATAGTGGCTTGTGTATTGATTTAGAAAGAATTAATTATCCTGAAGATATACAAGGTGAAAACCTTTTACTTGTTACAACTCCATCCTTTTTAGAAAAAATGAATAAGTATTCTGAAAATCCAAAAATAAATCTTGAAAAAATTATTACAGCAGGGGCGAAATTAAAAGACGAGGAATTTGATTATGCATTAAAGATTTCAAATAGTGTTACTGAAATATATGGTAGTACGGAATCAGGTGTTATTGCACATAGAGAAAACCCTATTGATAATCTAAAATTGTTCAATAATGTAGAAATAGTTTTTGGTGAAGATATTTTTATTAGTACAAATTATTCTATAGAAACTTCTCAAAAATCAGGCGATATTATAAAACCTCTTGAGGACAGAAAAATATTGCTTTGTGGTCGTGCAGATAGAATTTTAAAAGTTTCTGAAAAAAGAATTTCAGCAGAAGAAATTGAAAAGAAATTAGAAGAAAATCTTTTTGTAAAAGAGGCTTATTGTTTTAATTATGAAAGTAAAATTGCAACTTTAATATCTTTATCAAACGAGGGTTTTGATTTTGTATTAAACAATGATATTCTTGCTTTGAAAAAATCTTTAAAACTTTATTTGAAAGACTTTTTTGAAATTGTTCCTCAAAAATTTAAGTTTATCGATGAACTTCCAAAAAATCAAAGAGGTAAAATTGATAAAGAAAAAATCTTGGATATTTTTAATGTCAATATGTCTTTACCTTTGATTATAAAAAGAGATATAAAAGACGATTTTGCTGATTTTAAACTTTGTTTTTACAAGCATTGTGATTTCTTTAAAGGTCACTTTGACGGGTTTCCAATTCTTGCTGGCGTAGTTCAACTCTTATTCGCATCAAAATTAGCTCAAAATACTTTTAATATAGATTGTTCTGTTGGGCAAATTAAAAGAATAAAGTTTAAAAATGTGATTAGACCAGATGAGATTGTATTTTTAAAGTTTGAAAAAGTTAAAGATAATTTTGTATTTACGTATTATAATGGAGAAAAGATTTTCTCTTCAGGAGTATTACCAACTACGAACATTTTTAAGGGATAGCTGTGATAAAATCAACAACTACAATTACAATTCCATTTAATGATTTAGATCCAATGAATATTGTTTGGCATGGAAATTATGTTAAATACTTGGAGCAAGCTCGTTGCGAATTATTCCAAAATATAAATTATACTTATATGGATATGTACAAGGATAATTACATGTATCCTGTCGCTAAAATGGATTTGAAATTTATAAAACCAGCTACTTTTAATCAAAAAATTGAGGTGGAATGTACTTTAGAAGAAATTGAACCAGCGATAATTATTTCTTATGTGATAAGAGATGTTGAAACTGGTGAGAAAATTTTTAAGGCAAAATCAACTCAAATAGCTGTTTTAGCAAGTTCAAAAGAATCTGTTTATAATGCTCCAAAAAATTTGATTAAAAGAATAGAGGAATATAAAAATGTTTAGAAAAATAATTTATGTTGTATTTTTAGTATTCTTTGTTCCTCAAGTTTGTTTTGCAGATGTTTTTAATTCTCCAAGAAATTTGGAATATATTGTTCAAAAAATGCCAGTATTTTCAAATGTGGATTGTAATTTTAAACAAGAAAAGAAGATGCCAAATAATGTTGTATTAAATTCTTCAGGAGAATTTCTTTTTGATAAGACAAATGGAGTTACTTTTAAAACAACTTATCCTATACAGGCTATCAATGCGTATTCACCTAGAGAATACAATCAAATTAATGAAATTATTAATGCTATTGCAAATCGTAAATACTCAAAGCTTGAAAATCAATTTAATTTCTATTATTTGGACACAAATCCTTGGCAATTTGCTATGAAGCCAAAAATAAATTCTCAAGCTTCTAAATATTTGAAATATGTAGAAATTACTGGTAAAAAACGTATTTCTAAAATGATTGTGACAACTACAAATTCAGTAAAAACAACAATTTGGTTCTATGAAAAAGATTAAATTAATATCAACAATAATATTTATACTTGCGACACTTCTTTTAGCGGTATTTTCGCTATCAAATATAAAAGAAGTTAAGATGGATTTGATAAGCGGATTTTTATCAAATGCTACAGAAAAAAATAGAGATGTAATTAAACTATCAAAGCTTGCATCAAACAAGATGCACGTTATCTTTGAAACAACTGATTATTATGATAATGAGGATTTGAGAGAGGAATTTTTATCCTCTTTAGATACAAACGTTTTTTCTGTTGAAAATAAAGAGTTTTTAAATATTCTTGATTTATACAAAAATAATCCTCATAACTTTTTAACTGAACATAAAAGAACACTCTTAAAAAGTAAAGATTATCAAAAACTTGATAGAGAAAGCCTGCAGGATTTGTATAATCCTATTGGTATAATGCTTGAAACTCCTGATAAAGACCCATACCTATTTTTAACAGATTATTTAAAATCTTTTGATGGAATAAGATTTACATCATCAAGTAATGTAATAAATTATAACAACAAATATTATTCTGAATTAACTTTAGCTCTAAATGGCGATATTTCCTATTTAAAAGGTTTGGAAAAACTAAGAAGTCAGCTTGTGTCTGAGGACGTGAATATTTATTTTTCAGGTCCTTTAATGCATACATATTTAACAAGCTCAAAATCAATTGTTGAAATAAATACAATATGTGTTATCTCTTTGATAGCTCTTGTTTTATTATGCAAATTCTATTTCAAATCCTTAAAAATATTTATTCCAATAGGTTTGAGTATATTTTTCGGAATAGGTTTTGGATATTTAGTAACAAATTTAGTTTTTGACTCAATAAATGTCTTAACTTTCGTCTTTTCAACGACTCTGATAGGTATAAGTTTGGATTATTCTCTGCACTATTATCTGACTGAAAGAAAAAAATCTTTTTATAAAAGTCTTACTATTTCAATGTTAACTACTGTATTTGCATTTTTAACCTTGTTATTTACAGGTGTTGAAGTGCTAAAAGAAATTGCCATATTTACAGGCATGGGGCTTGTTGGGGTTTATCTTTTTGTAGTTTTGATTTTACCTTTGCTAAATTTTAATATCAAAAAAGGTGAGGAAATCAAAATTCCTGATTTGAGCAATTTTAAAACATATATCCTGATTATTATTGGTTTAACGTTCTTGTCAGGACTTTGCAGATTGAATTTTAATGATGATATAAAAGCTCTTTATGTTCCGCCAAAATCTCTTTTAAAAGCGGAAGCTTTATATAAAAATGTTTATGAAACAAAGGACAAATCTTTTATTGTCGTTAGAGGCAAAACTTTTAACGAGCTTATAAAAAATGAGGAAAATATTACTAAAAGATTAGAACAAGAAAATGTTCCGTATGTTTCAATGACAAAAATTGTTCCGTCTGTAGAAAAACAAAAAGAAAATCAAATGCTTATAAAACAATTATATTTAGAAAATTTAGACGGATATGCAAATTTCTTGGATAAGGCTACTATTTCTAAATTGAAAAATTCTTTTAGTAGTGATAAGTTAGCTGATTTGGATTTGGTTTCTTACCCTTATTTGAGAAATTTCTTGCTGGATGATAACACTTCTTTTATTGTTATTCCTGCTGAATATATGCTTGAAGAAGAGTTTAATCAAATAATTGTGTCAAAAGATATTTCAATGATTGTGAAAGATTGCAGAAAACATTGTCAGTATATTTTACCGATTATACTTTTGGTATTAGTCGGTCTACTACTTGGTATTTATGGTTATGTAAAAGCTAGAAAAATCATTCTTGCTCCATTTTTAGGCATAATTTTCTCTGTCGGAATTTTGTCTTTGTTCGGTTTTAGTATGAATATTTTTAGCATATTAGCTCTATTCTTAATTTTAGGCTTTAGCTTAGATTATTCTATTTTTAGAGCAAGTGGCGATACAAATTCAAAGAATGCCGTATTTATTTCTTGTATATCTACAGTTTTCTCATTCTTTTTGCTTTCGCTAACAAGTTTTACGTTGATTAGTTCAATGGGAAAAGTCTTGTGTATCGGTATTTTGACTTCTTATATTTTGAGTTTAGCATTGTTACCTGAAAAGGATGAGGTTTAGTTATGAAGTATGAAAGAAAAAATAGAAAACATAATACTGTTAAAACTTTGACTGAAGCTCAAAAAATAGCTTTTGCACCTCTTACTTTTCAAACTGTTTCTGCAATGCTAAAATTTGGGATTTTAGAAATTTTGGCTAATAAAGAATGTAGTATAAATGAACTTGTAGAAATGACAAAACTTTCTGATTATGCAATTCAAGTTATGATGGAAGTTGCTGAGGTGTCAGAACTTGTTCAAAAAACTGATGAAAACAAATACTTTGTAACACAACTTGGAAAAGTGTTCTTGTATGATGAAATGACAAGAGTTAACTTTAATTTTGTCAATGACGTTTGTTATCTTGGTGCAAGTGAATTGGCAAATTCTTTAAAATTTTCTAAACCTGAGGGGCTGAATAAATTTATCAAAAAATCAGATACTATTTATCCGCTTTTACCGATTTTACCTGAAGATATGAAGAAAAGTTGGTATGAATTTGATAATTTTTATTCTGATAATTGCTTTGAAGAAATTTATAAAATTATTAAAAATAATAATCCAGCTGAATACTTTGATATTGGTGGAAATACAGGGAAATATGAAAGAGTTTGCTTAAAAAATAATTCAAAAGTTACGATGCTTGATTTGAAAGAGAACATTGAAACAGTTAAAAATGAACCTGAATTGAAAGGTTGTAATTTTATTGCGGTCGATGTTTTAAAGGATAAAACTTTACCAAAAATGAATGGTTCTGTCTTAATGAGCCAATTTTTGGATTGTTTTTCAAAAGAACAAATCGTTAGCATTCTAGAAAAAGTTAAGGCTTCAAGCTCTGTCGGTACAAAGATTTATATCTTAGAACCATTTATTGATAATCAAGTTTTTGATGGTGCAAAATATGCACTTGTGCATACATCCTTGTATTTTACTTGTATGGCAAATGGTAATAGTAAAATGTATTCATTAGAAGATATGAAGAGCTTTGTTGAAAAGGCTGGATTAAAAATTTCTAAAATACATAATAATATTGGTCGACACGATTATACTTTGCTGGAGTGTGAAAAATAATGTCTGAATGGTTTGAACAAAAAGAAGAATCAGCAGGCGTAAAAAGATTACTTTTGTCGTGGTGGCTTTACAAAACCTTTGGTGTTATTCCCCTTAGAATAATTGCTTTTTTTGTTGTTTTGTTTGGGTATGTTGGAATGAAAGACCAAAAACAGTCTTTAAATGCTTATTTTACTGCACTTTTTAACTATACGAATAATAAAACTTTTAACCCATCTTTTTTTAACAACTTTAGACTTCTTTTAAATTATGCAAATTCTCTGGTGGATAAGATTCAGGGGTTTTCAGGTAATTATAAAAATATTGAATTTGAAAATGATGATTTAAAACAAGAAATATCTAGTCTGCTTAAAAATAAACACGGTATATTTTTTATAACAAATCACATTGGAAACGTTGAATTGATGCGAGTTCTATTGCTTGCTGACGTTATGGAAGAAAAACCTAGGGTAAATATTTTCTTACAAAAAAATCATTGTGAAATTTTTAATACATTTTTAGAAAAAATTTCTGTAAAAACAAATATTGAAATTTATCCAGTAGAAGATATTGATTTAGAAACTTCAGTAGAAGTGGAAGAAAAACTGAAAAACGGCGAAGTCGTATTTATGGCTGGGGATAGACTTTCTGCTAAGAATGTAGAAACTTTTTATGAAGAAAAAGTTCTTGATAGCGATGTAAAATTACCAGTTGGGGTACTAAAGTTTGCTCAAATTCTAGGTTCTGAAATTTACTTTGTAACTTGTGCCAAGAATAAGGCGGAATATGAAATTTGTGCAAAAAGATTTGAAAAAGAAAATTCTAAAACAGATACAATACAAAAACTGCAAAAAGAATATGCATCCTTTTTGCAGTCTAGTATTTTAAAATATCCGTATCAGTTCTATCATTTCTCAAAATTCTTTGAGTAGATTATTTTATATAAGAACTAAATAAATCTTTCAAATATTCATCTTTTGATTTTTGAACTAATTGAATAGTTTTTTCATCAGGTTTAGCTCCAGCTTTCAATAATTGTTCAACAATTTTTGTTTGCTTTTTAGCTACTGCTAATCTTAATGGATTTTGACCTTTGTAAGTTTTATTTACATCAACTTTGTATTGAATTAAGATTTTTACCATTTCTGAATTTTTTCTTTTTATAGCGTAAGTCAATACTGTTTCACTATGTGCTGAAACAAACATTGGTGCAATTGTTGCTTCTGGATTTGCTCCAGCTTTTAATAAAATATCTAAGCAGTTAGGTTGTTTAGCATATTCAGTAAAGAATATAAGAGGTGTACCACTATATGAAGCGTTTGGGTCAAAGCCTGCAAGCATGTATAATTCTACTATATCAGCTTTTCCTCTTTGTATAGCCGTAACAATACCAGCATTGCTATATGGGTATCTTTGATTTTGGATTTGACGTTTGTAGTACATTTCATCTTTAACTTCTGTCGCAAAAACTACATTAGTTAGTGTGAAAATCATTAATAAAAATAATAGTGTTTTTTTCATTATAGTTTTTCTCCTTTGCTTGGGTCATAAGTAAATTTTGTTTGTTTATTGTTTACTGTGAAGTAAAAATCAACAACAGGATTATCCGCTTTTTTTGATAATGCTAAAACTTTCATTGTTGAATTACTTTTAATGGTTTCGTTTACAGGATGAGGTCTAGTAAATTTGTTTTTTTCTAAGTCCGTTTGTACACCATAAACTATTCCCCATACTGGAACAAAGTCCATTCCTCTTGGAATTACGCAATAAGCTGCAATTTGAGTTAATCCAATTATATCTTCTGAGGCTACTTTATTTATTACAATGTCTTTTCCCGTATTGTTTGTAATTTCGTAAACATATTCATTTGCATAATGTTTAACTTTGCACTTTGGTTTTAATTGTGTTCTTTGAATTTTAATATTATTTTGTGTTAAAGCTTGTTTTTCTATAACTTTGTTTCTTAATTTCCCCATGTATGGGTCATAATCTCTATATCCATGAGAATTTATTTTCTTCTTTGTTTTTACATTTTTAAAATTGTTTTCTTTGGCAAATGATAAATATTCTGTTTTATATTTTTTCAAAGATGCTTTATCATTTATTGAAAACATTTTATAAGACATATTAGAAATGTTTTTTATAATATCTTCAGAATTTTCAGTATCTGTTATAATATATAGTTCTGAATTTGAATCATATTTGTATGTTTTAAAGTATAAATTTCCATTTTTAGTGTAAACAACATTATTTGTTTCATCAAGTTTTAAGTCGCTCACTTTTGATTTGTTTAATTCATTGTAGATTGCTTTAGTTGTTTGAATTGGTGTTGCATTTTTTACAACATAAAGACAATCTTTAGTTTTAGCAAAAGATATGTTTGTAGTTGTAATAAGTGCAAAACATAAAATTAAAATTTTTTTCATTTCTATTCCTTATTTATTCTTTTTAGCTTCTTTTCTTTTTTGTTTTTCTAATTTTTTTAATTGCTTTTGATGTTTCTTTTCTGTCATTTTACATTTTTTTAGAAGTTTATTGTAGTAGGCTTGTTTTTCTGCGGGGTCTTTAATTTTTTCCGCTTCTTTTAAGCCGTTTTCAAAAATGATTTTCTTTTCGTACCAACCTCTATTTTTCATTTTTGTTGTTGCATGGCAAATCATTGGAATACCAATAGGTGCAGTTAGTAGTAAATCTGTTAGTACAATACCAACTGATAGTTCGGCAATATCTTTACCTTTGCTTGGAAAATATCTTGGGTTTTGATATTTGTGTGGTACGTATTCTTCCCAAACAGGCTCTTTTACTTCTGTTGGCTGAACTTCATTTATTGCAAGTGCAGTCGAGTTTGAGCTTAAAAAACTCAATAAAATTAGTAATGATATAATCTTTTTCATATTCCGAGAGTTCCTTTGTTCTATGCTGTTGTTTCCATTTCTTTTCTAACTTTGTTCATAGGATTCCATTCATCTTCAAGATGATTTTTAATCAAGTTCTTATAAAAATTTTCTTTATAATCCAATAATTCTAATTGCTTTTTCAATTCTTCCATTTGGTCAAGAGCTTTTGCTTTTGTATCTAAAATGATTTGATAGCGTTCTTTTATAGTAGAATCGCCTACGATACATAAATCGATATATCTTTTAATATCCTTATTTTGTGTTCCTACTGAGCGTAAACATTTAACTATTCTTACCCAGTCTAAGTCATTTTCAGAAAATCTTCTAATATTATTGTTATCTCTTTGTAAAAATGGGAAAAATCCGCTTTTTGCCCAAAATCTAAGAGTGTGTTCTGAAACTTCCATTTTGTCTGCAACTTCTTTTATTGTATACATAATTTCTCTCCAAGCTAGTAATTGATTATTATTATACTTGATAAATAATTTTTAACAAATGTAAATTTTAGGGTTGACTGATAGCTACTCTCAAGTTGTAAAATTTTTACTATAGATTTTAATAAATTATGGAGCAGGTATGAAAAACAAAATTTTAATTTCAATATTATCATTATTAATTATAGGAGTAACAAGTATGGCAAATGCACAAGAACAAACTTATTCAGATGTATTTAAAAAGGTTAATTCACCAAAAGATGTGAAAAAACTTTCTGTAGAAGAAATGAATGTTTTATCAGGTGATATTAGAAAAGCTATTATTAACAAAGTAGATACTATTGGCGGTCACTTAGGACCAGATTTAGGTATTGTGGAAGCAACTATTGCAATGCATTATGTATTCAATTCTCCAAAAGATAAATTTGTATTTGACGTATCACACCAAATTTATCCACATAAAATTTTAACAGGCAGAAAAGATGCTTTTGTAAATCCATTAAAACATCCTGAAATTTCAGGTTATTCAAATCCAAACGAAAGCGAACATGATAATTTTATTTTAGGTCACACTTCAACATCACTTAGTCTTTCAACAGGTATGGCAAAAGCTAGAGATTTGAAAGGTGAAAAATACAACGTGGTTGCTCTAATCGGTGACGGTTCGTTATCAGGTGGTGAAGCTCTTGAGGGTTTGAGTAATGCTGCTGTTTTAAATTCTAATATGATTATCATTGTAAATGATAACGTTATGTCTATTGCTCCAGTTGAGGGTGGTATTTATAACAGTTTAAAAGCCTTAAGAGAATCAAATGGTGAAGCTAAAGATAATATATTTAAATCTATGGGATTTGATTACTATTATCTAGAAGATGGTAACAATGTTGAAAAACTTATCAAATTATTTGAAAAAGTTAAAGATACAGATAAACCAACAGTTGTTCATATTCATACTTTAAAAGGTAAAGGTTATGAGCCAGCCGTAGCTGATAAAGAAACTTATCATTGGCAAATGCCACAATTCGTTGAAAATTACGGAAAACCTCAACCAAAAGTTGAATCTTTCACAAGTCTTACTAATGATTATTTAGTAGATAAAGTTAAAAAAGATAATAAACTTATGGTGGTTTCTGCTGCAACTCCTGGGGCAACTGGTTTGACAAAGGATGTAAGAGATAAACTTGGTAAAAACTATACGGATGTTCAAATTGCAGAGCAACACGCTGTAGGCTATGTTTCAGGTTTGGCTGCAAATGGTGCGAAGCCAGTATTTGAAGTGTTGAGTTCATTTATCCAAAGAAGTTATGACCAACTTTCTCAAGATTTAGCTATCAACAATGCTCCAGCAACAATTTTAGTTTTCTGGGGTGGAATTTCACCTGCTGATGTGACTCACTTACAAGTATTTGATATTCCATTGATTAGCAATATTCCAAATATTGTTTATCTTGCTCCAACAAATAAAGAAGAATATTTAGCTATGTTAGACTGGTCTGTTGAACAAACTAAATACCCAGTAGCAATCAGAGTTCCAATGACTGCTCCTGTTTCTACCGGTAAAGCCGATAAAACAGATTATGCAAAATTGAATAAATTTAAAATTGCTAATAAAGGTGAAAAAGTAGCTATTATCGGTGTTGGAAACTTCTATCAATTAGGTGAACAAGTTCAAGCTAAATTGAAATCAGACCTTGATATTAATGCAACATTGATTAATCCAGTATATTTGACAGGTCTTGATGAAAAAGCATTAGATGACCTTAAAAAAGACCATACTCTTGTTATAACTCTTGAAGACGGAGTTTTAGATGGTGGCTATGGTGAAAAAGTCGCTAGATATTACGGAAATTCTGATATGAAAGTTCTTAATTTCGGTGCTAAAAAAGAATTTACAGACAGAGTTTCTATGGATAACTTGTTAAAACGTTATCACTTAACACCAGAACTTATAGTAGAAGATATTAAATCTAATTTATAAGGAGAAAACTTATGGAAAAAAGAATTTTAATTGCATATTTTTCTTGGTCAGGTAATACAAAACATATTGCCGAAGAAATTCAGTCAAAAACTGGCGGAGATATGTTCAGAATAGAAACTGCTGTTCCATATCCAAGTGATTATAACGAAACTGCTTATGGCGTTGCTAAAAAACAACATGATGAAAATATTTTACCTGAACTTAAAGACAATGGTGATGTATCAAATTATGATGTGATTTTTGTAGGAACTCCTGCTTGGTGGTACACAATGGCTCCTGCTGTTAAAACCTTTTTAACAGAAAACGATTTTACAGGTAAAACAATTATTCCGTTTGTAACTCACGGCGGTGGCGGTGGCTATCATATCGCTGATGATATGGAAAAACTTGCTAAAGGGGCAATGGTTGTTAAAAATCCATTGGTTGTTTACGATAGAGGCAACTCAGGAACTTCAAAAGAAATTGACAAATGGTTAGCCGAAGTTAAATAACCTTATGTATTGAAAAGACGATATTTTTATATCGTCTTTTTGTTATAAATAGTTGACTAATATTTATTTGTGCTAATATTTTGTCGAGGGATATAAAATGGCAGTAAAAGAATTAACACACGGCAAACCTTTAAATCTTATTTTAGCTTTTATGTTTCCAATATTTATTGGTAATATTTTTCAGCAAATGTATAATTTAGCGGATGCTATTATTGTTGGTAGATATTTGGGTGTTCAAGCTCTTGCTGCTGTTGGGTGTACGGCATCACTAATATTCTTTGTTATAAGTTTTATTTTTGCCTCAACTCAAGGTTTTACAGTCGTTTTGGCTCAAAGATTTGGTGCTAGAGATTATGATATGGTGAGAAAGTCTTTTACTACTTCTTTTATGCTTTCAGGGGTGTTAATGATAGTAATGACTTTGTTGTCAGCACCTTTTTCTTATCCGATGTTAAAATTGTTGAGAACGCCTTATGACATTATTGATATGGCAAATACGTATTTGTTTATTATGTTTTTGGGTATCTTTGCAACTGTTTTTTATAACTTGTCTTCAAACGTTATTAGAGCACTTGGAGATAGCAAAACTCCATTGTATTTTTTGATGTTTTCATCTGTTTTAAATATTGTCTTAGCGTTTTTATTTGTGACTAAATTTAATATGGGTATTGCTGGTGCTGGTTGGGCAACGGTTACTGCTCAACTTGTTGCTACTATTTTATGTATGTCTTTTATGTTTTGGAAATATCCTATCTTGCATTTGAAAAAGGAAGATTGGGTTTTTGAAAAGAGTTTTGTTTTAGAACATTTGAGAATAGGTATTCCTATGGGATTTCAAATGTCAGTTTTGACTATTGGAATTATTGTTCTTCAATTTGTTTTGAACGGATTGGGCTCAATAGCCGTTGCTGGTTATACTTCGGCAATGAGAGTTGAACAAATATTTTCACAAGCACTTGTAGCTTTAGGTGCGACTATGGCGACTTATACTGCTCAAAATTTTGGAGCTGGTAAAGTTAGTAGAATTAAACAAGGTACAAAATGTGCTGTATCAATTGGTATTACTATTTGTGCGGTTACATTTATTGCCTTGTCTATTTTTGCAGAAGCCTTTGTTTCATTATTTATGAGCGAAACAAATACAGAAATTGTTTATCTTGGAGCTATGTATTTGCGTATTATCATGGTATTTATGATTTTCTTAGCTATATTGTTAATTTTCAGAAATATTCTTCAAGGTATGGGGCAAGCTTTTGGTCCTTTGATGTCAGGGGTCGCTGAACTTGTCTTGAGAGGTGCTTCTGCTCTTATTCTAGGTCATTTCTTTGGCTTTTTAGGTATTTGCTTTGCAACTCCAGCTGCTTGGATTGGGGCTTCTATCGTTTTATTTTCAGGTTACAAAATTAGCCTTTTGAAAAGACTAAAAGCTTTAAGAAAATAATGTTTTTGGTATAATTCCTTTAAGAGGAATTAGATATGACATTTGGTATCGAAATATTAATAATTGAACTTATAGGTATTATTGCGTTTGCAATATCCGGTGCTATTGTGGGTATTAAAAAACGCTTTGATATTTTTGGAGTTATTGTGCTAGGTGTTATTACTGCGGTTGGTGGCGGAGCTTTGAGAGATATTATTTTAGGTATACTTCCACCAGCTATGTTCAAAAATTCTATCTACGTGCTTGTAGCTTTTTTAACTTCTGTTATTGCTTTTTTTGCTGGTGCAGTTGCTACAGTTAAGTTTAAAAAGAATAAACAATTTTTTAAGGATATGGTAAACTTTTTTGATGCTATTGGTTTGGGAGTTTTTGCCGTAACAGGTACTAATACTGCTATTGTAAATGGTTTTTCTGATAATGCATTTTTAGCAATATTCGTTGGAGTTATAACAGGTATTGGCGGTGGAATGCTAAGAGATATTTTGGCTGGAAAAGTTCCTTTTGTTTTGTATAAAGATATTTATGCATCAGCTGCAATTGTAGGTGCTATTATTTACTACTATATGTATACATTTAAATTTAATCCTATTCTTGCAGTTACATCAGCTATTTTGATAACAATTTTAATAAGACTTTTGGCAACTTTCTATCACTTGAGTTTGCCAAGAATCCCAAGAATTAAGGTTGAAGAAGATGAGGAGTTATAGGTGAAATTATGAATAAAAGTTTGAAAAAATTTTTAATAAATTTGATTCCAATAAAAAATTTAAAACGTAAATTAAAACAAAAAAATTTGATGTTAAGAAACTCAGATATTCCAAAGCATATTAAATGTAAAGTCGGTAAATGTACTTATTTTGGCGATAATTGTATATGTTATAATCCAAATTCTGAAATTGGTAAATTTACTTCTATTGCAAATAATGTTTCTATTGGTTTAACTGATCACAATATGGAGGGTTTTTCTACTTCTCCTTATATATACGATAAAAATTTTGGTTATTGCGATGATTATTCTGAATCAAAAATAAAAAAGAATATCATAGGAAACGATGTTTGGATAGCGGAAAATGCTTTTATTAAAGACGGTGTTACAGTTGGAGATGGTGCTGTAATTGCAGCTGGTGCAGTTGTAACTCATGATGTTCCACCTTATGCGATTGTTGGTGGTGTTCCTGCAAAAGTTATTAAGTACCGCTTTTCGGATGAAATTATTCAAAATTTTTTAGAATATAAATGGTGGGATTTAGAGGATGATGTTATAAGATCTTTACCATTTTATGATATAGATAATTGTCTTGAGATGTTAAAAAATATTAGAGGTTAAACTTATTTAGATAAAAGGACGGTACTTAAACCGTCTTTTTTATTACCTTTTGTTAAGAATTAAATTTTTAGTATTGAATACAATTCTCTTTCAGAATATCATTCTGATATGGCAAAATTGATTGATCAAGTAGACGAATTAAAGAAAAGGCTGATAATTGATACAGCCAATAAGTACTTCAAAATCTCTGGATATGAAAAGACTCAAATCGATAAAATATCTAAAGAGTTAGGTATCGGTGTGGGTACTATTTATGGGTATTTTAAGAATAAAGAGGGTTTGTTTATTGCCTGGCTTTCTTCTGTTATTCAAAATGCTTATGAGGAAATGAAGCTTACTTGTGAAGAAGTTTCTAGTCCTGTTGAAAAATTAGAAAAAATGGCTGAGTACAAAATTAAATATTTTGAAAGAAATAAAACAACAATTAAAGCTTATATGGAGAATAACCAATTATTCTTGAGAGGTATCTCTCGTAGAAAAGAACATCCTATGGCTTGTGTTTATACATATAGTGCTTCAATTATTAAAGAAATTAAGGAAATGTCAGAAGACACAGCATATTTATTAGCAAATATTTTTGACTCAATGATAAATTGTTATATTGAGTGTTCTTCGGAAAATGATGATTTAATGGCGAAAAAGAATGAAATTGTTAAAAGATTTTTAGCAATGTTAGAGGTTGGTGTATGAAAAGAATTTTACCAATAATATTTATATTGATTTGTGTTACTCTTCCTGCTTTTGCAGAAACTAAAGAGGCTTCTATTCAAAAAGTTGGTCTAACTTTTGAACAAGCTTATCAACTTATGTTAGAAAACAACAACTCCTTGAAAGCTTTTGAAGAGCAAATCAAAAAGGCAAAGTATGAACGTAACGCTGCTGTTGGTCAATTTTTACCAAAGGTGGTTGTAAATGCTACATATATGCATTTTTCTGACCCTATTGCGGTTACAACTCCTGTTTCTATTCCAGCATTGCATTATAGTTCGAATTTGACCACAGAGGTTCAAGATAGAGATATGTTTACTGTAGGTGGTGCTGCCGTTTGGAACATCTTTACAGGTGGTAAAATCATTGCTTTAAATACAGCTGCAAGAGCTAAATTGGAAGCTTCTAATTCAAAATACGTTGAAGTTCAAGATAATTTAACTGTTGAACTTGTAAAAAGATATTATGGATTAAGACTTGCTCGTGATGTCGTATCTGTTCGTGCACAAGTTATGGAAGGTATTAAAAAACATCTTGACGATGCGAAAGCACTTGAACGTGAGGGTATGATTTCTAAATCTGAAAGATTACACGCAGAAGTTGCTTATGCTGATGCTCAAAGACAATATAAAGCTTCCTTAAGAGATGCAAACGTTATTGAAGAGGGTTTGAAGACTCTTATCAAATCAAAAGATGCTAATTTAAAAGATGTTTTAATTTATCCAGATTCTTTATTATTTGCATATAACGATAGCACTATAGATGTTGCTGAGATGAAAAAGAATGCATTAGAAAATAATCCGCAACTAAAACAATTAAAAGCTAAGAAAAAAGCTTTGAATGCAAAATTTAAAAGCGAAGTTGCAAATTATTCTCCAAATGTAAGCTTATTTGTATACGATATTGTTGGTGCTAAGGATTTATCACAGTCTTTTCCAAGAGTAGGTGTTGGCGGTTCTGTTAACTTCTTATTGTTTGATGGTTTAACTCGTTATAACAATGTTCGTGCTGCTGATGCGGACAGACATTCTGTTGATTACGAAATTGCTGATGCTGAGTACAATATTGAATCTTTAGTTACAAAACAGTATCAAGAATTGATGAAGAATAAGGAAATGTACGAATCCTCAAATGCTTCTATGGCAAACGCTCAAGAGTCATTAAGAACAGCAAGTTTAGGCTTTAAAGAGGGATTTAGAACTTCTCTTGATGTTACTGATGCAGAACTTGCACTATCAAAGGTTAAGATTGAAAGACTTCAATCTCTTTATAATTATGATTTGACTTTATGCGAATTATTAAAGACAAATGGTAATACAAAAGAATTTTTAAATTATATTATTAACTCAAAAGGTGAAAAATTT
>ERZ808278.288-NODE-288-length-37806-cov-5.682816_pt1 | contig 37806 bp, 34 predicted proteins | sample MGYA00521239_ERZ808278 | MGnify/ENA primary metagenome ERZ808278 (study PRJEB31516, sample SAMN03275600) | gut metagenome | biome: mammalia-associated habitat; material: feces | host: Papio cynocephalus | place: Kenya | collected 2012-07-17 ... | reverse complement strand
TTTTATCTTGACCTTGAACAAAATTTAAAAATTGTGATTTAATATTTTTTTGTTCTTGTTCTTGTATTTTAATTTGTTTCTTTGCCATTTTTTCCTACCTTTATAAATTATTTGATTACTACACTTTTTGATTTTTAAGACTTATCTTTGTCTTATGTTATGTTAAAGCGTCCTGAAAAAAATAATTTACTCATTTTGGGAGTTTGTTTACAATTGTTAACATTGTATCACCCAAATACAATTATATCAACAAATTTTATTTTTACAATCTCTATTGAAATTTGCTAAAATCTGCGACTTTTTCGTATTTTTCTTTCAAGGCTGTTAGCATGGCAAGACGGTTATTTTTAACATTTTCGTCATTGTCCATTACCAATACGTTGTCGAAAAACTTCTCTACATAAGGAGTTAAGGCAATAACCTCTTGTAGATATTTATCGTAATCAGCCATATCAGAAACCTTATTCATGTTTTCAAAAAGCATGCTTTCTGACTCATCTTTAAACAAATCAGTTTTAACTTCAGCATGAACAGGAGTTTTCAAAATTCTAATAACTCTGTTTGCACTTTCTAAAACAGGTTTCAAATCAGCATTTGTAACTGCTTTCAATCTATGCATGAAATCTGTTAAATCTGATAATGGATTTTTTACAGAAAGGCATGCCTCAATAGCATCTTTCTTGTAAGTATCTGCCAAATAGATTGATAATCTTTGTTTAAAGAACTCATTAACCTCTTCAGCACAATCCTTTTGAACAGGTAAAAGTTTAATTGTTTCATCAATCAATTTTTCAAGATTTAGTTTTAAATCCTTATTAATAACTGTTTTAATAATACCCAAAGCTGCACGTCTTACGCCAAGAGGGTCAGAAGAACCTGTAGGTTTTTTGCCGTCAACAAATACTGCACAAATTGTATCGATTTTATCAGCAATACCAACAACTTGACCAACAGGAGATGTTGCTAATTCACTATCTGCATTAATTGGGAAGTAATGTTCTTTAATACCTAAACAAACTTCTGGAGCTTCACCAGCGTGTTTTGCGTAATCAGCACCAATAAAGCCTTGTAGTTCTGTAAATTCATATACCAAGCTTGTTACCAAGTCAGCTTTACATAACAAGGCACAACGTTTAGATTTTTCAACATCAGCACCAAGTTCTTTGGCAATATTTTCTGATAATTTTACTAATCTTTGAGTCTTATCATAAACTGACCCTAAACCTTTTTGGAAAGTCATACCTTTTAAGCCATCAACGTAAGCCTCAAGAGGTTTTTTCAAATCTTCTTTAAAGAAGAACACACCGTCATCAAGTCTTGCTCTAACAACTCTCAAGTTACCAGCCTTGATATTTTCAAAATCATCACCAATAAAGTTTGTAATTGTAATAAATTGGTTTGTTAATTTTCCGTCTTTTTTAAGGGCGAAATATCTTTGGTGATGAGCCATTACAGTAATTGGAACTTCTTCTGGTAATTCTAAATATTTTTCATCAAAGTAGCAAACAACTGCTTTTGGATATTCACAAAGATATGTAACTTCTTCTAATAAATCGTCATTGTAATATGGTTCAGCACCTAATTTAGTTGCCTCTTCATGAGCCATTTTTACGATTAAATCTCTTCTTTCATTTTGATCAACATAAACACATGCTTCTTTTAATTTTGAAACATATTCATCAGGATGATTAATTACAACATGTTGATTTGAAAATCTATGACCACGAGTAACGTTTGATGATTTTACGTCAATAATTTGAATTTCAACTGGTTTTTCATCCAAGATAGAAACAATCCATCTAATTGGTCTTGAGAATTTTTCACTATGGTTTGCCCAACGCATAAAGTGTGAACCTTGAAGTTTTAAAATCAAATTAGGAACATTTTCTTTTAAAACATCTTCTGTCATTTTACCCTTTAAAAGAACTTTTGCGTGTAAATAATTATCTTGTAAATAAGCATCTTTTGGGTCAACACCGTTTTTCTTTAAGAAACCCTCACCAGCTTTTGTAAGATTACCAGCCTCATCATAAGCAACATTTTTAATTGGGCCACGAAGAACTTTTTCTACATCCTCTTGTTTTTCGGCTAAACCATCGATTATAACAGCAAGTCTTCTTGGAGTTGCTAAAACATTTACATCTTTATATTCAATATTTAATTCTGAAAACAATTTTTCAAAATTAGTTTTTAATTGACTAATAAAGGTTGGAATTATAACGTATGGTAATTCTTCTACACCAATTTCTAATAAATATTTGCTCATTTTATTAACCTTCTTTATTTTCTATTATTGTGCGTTTGTTTTGTCTTGATTTCTAAATTGCATTTCGTAAAGGTGTTTATATTGACCACCCTCAATTTGCATCAATTCTTCGTGCGTACCTTGTTCAACAAGTTCACCCTCATTAATTACGATAATTCTGTTTGCATTTTTAATTGTAGTAAATCTATGAGCAATTAAAAATACAGTTTTATTTTTAATCAAATTATCTAAAGCTTTTTGAACAATAGCCTCTGATTCGTTATCTAAAGCAGAAGTGGCCTCATCAAGAATAACGATAGGAGCTTGCTTAATCATTGCTCTTGCGATTGCAACACGTTGTCTTTGACCGCCTGAAAGTGTTACACCTCTTTCACTAAGTTCTGTATCAATACCATCTGGCATTTCTTTAAGCATTTCTTCTAAATGAGCAGCCTTAACCGCCTCTTGAAGTTCTTCTTCTGTTGCATTTGGATTACCAAGCATGATGTTTTCTCTGATTGTAGCTGAGAACAAGAAATTATCTTGGAATACCATTGCAATATTTTGTCTTAAAGATTCTAATGTATAATTTCTAATATCAACATCATCAATTTTAATAGCACCTGAAGTTACATCATAAAATCTTGGTATCAAATTAGCGATAGTAGATTTACCACCACCAGAGTTACCAACGATAGCAACTGTTTCACCTTTTGCTACTTCAAAGTTGATGTTTTTTAATACAGGAACATCTTTTACATATTCAAAGTTTACATTTTCAAATCTTACATTCTTTTGAACTTCTGGCATTTGAACTGCGTTTGGTAAATTTTGAACATCAGGTTCTAAATCAAACAATTCAAATACACGACATAATGAAACGAAAATTGTTTGTAAGTTTTGCAAGTTTCTACCTAAAGTTTTAACTGGCTTGTAAAGTAACAATAAAGAAGTTACGAATGATGCAAAACCACCGGCTGTCATAACACCAGTTAAGATTAAGTTTGTACCATACCAAAGAACGATAGCGATACCAACAGATGCAATTAAATACATCATTGGCGACATCCAAGCTGCACGTTTAAGCAAGCTCATTGCAACGTCAAAGCCCTCTCTTAATTGTTGTCTAAACATAGAATCTTGTCTGTTTTGCAAACCATAAGAGCAAATTGTTTTGTTACCAATATATGTTTCATTAATATTTGTAGTGATATTACCACCGATAACCATTGATTTATTAGAAGCTTTTTTAATAACATTTCTAATCAAAGCAACTGGTAAAAACGCTACACCTAAAACTGCAACACCCACAACTGCTAATCTCCAAGAGCTGTAAAGCATTACGGCAATTAAACCCATAGCACCAAATAAACTTGTGATGATATTTGTTAATTGGTCAACCAAAGATGATGATGCAGTAGCTGGGTCATTCATATATCTTGAAATTACAATACCTGATGAGTTATCATCATAGAATTTTGTATCCATGTGAACAAGTCTTGTAAACAAATCTTCTTTAACATGGATAGTAATTTTTTGGCTCACCCATTGAGTTAAATATTCATTCAAATATCTCAACAAACCTTGAATTGCAGCAAAAATTACAACTGCAAAAGGTAGTGCCAAGGCTAAAACTGTGTATTTTAAATTAATATGGATAAATTTCCAATTAACAATCAAGTCTTGTTGACCTACCACGTAATCCATATAAGGTTTTAGTGCAAAAGCTGTAACCCCATCAAGTAAACCTAAAGGGATAGCAATAGCCAAACCTAATAAAATACGACCCATTAATGGTTTGATATACGGAAATATTCTTTTTAACAGCCATCCGTATCTATAAGAATTTTGAGCTGTAGTGTTTTCTAGTTTCATAATACCTAAATTATATTATAAAAAAACTAAAAACAACATTCTTTTAAAGCATCTGTAACTTTATTAACTCCAACCATCTTTATTTTCAAATCTTTTGAAAGATTTTTTTCGTTAGATTTAGGGATAACAGCTGTTTTAAAACCTAATTTTTCAGCCTCAATAAGTCGTTTTTCAAGATTTGTAATAGAACGAACTTCACCAGAAAGACCAATTTCACCAACAATAACTGTTTTATTATCAACCAATTTATCTTTAAAACAAGAAACAATAGCAACTGCAATACCCAAATCAGCAGCCGGTTCTTTAATATCAATACCGCCAATAACATTTACATAAACATCTTGTTTAGAAAAATTTAGACCAACTCTTTTTTCTAAAACAGCAAGAATTTGTAAAACACGGCTTATATCAACACCATTTGTAACTCTTCTTGGTGCAGGATAAGAGGTTGAACCCACAAGAGCCTGAATTTCAACCAAAATAGGACGAGTACCCTCGTTTGTTACAATAACAACACTTCCTGTAGCGTTTTCATGATTAATATCTAAAAATATGTCGCCTGAATTTGTTATTTCAACAAGTCCAGTATCTTTCATATCAAAAAGACCAACCTCAGAAGTTGTACCAAATCTATTTTTTATAGAACGCAACATTCTATAAGATTTATATTTGTCACCCTCAAATTGAAGAACCACGTCTACCATGTGTTCCAACATTTTTGGACCAGCAATATTACCCTCTTTTGTAACGTGACCAATTACAACAACGGTAATATTTTCACATTTTGCTAAATGCATTAAAATATTACAACATTCTCTAATTTGAGAAAGACTACCGGCAGAGCTTGTAATCGTATTTGTAAAGACTGCTTGCACACTATCAATAATTAAAAAGTCAGGTTTAAGTTCAGAAATTTGAGATTTTATACATTCAAGATTTGTTTGAGAATAAACATATAAGCTTTCGCTATTGATATTTAATCTTTCTGCTCTTGATTTAATTTGAGTTGCACTTTCTTCTGCTGAAGCATAAAGAACTTTTTTACCCTGTTTACAAAGTTCACCACTTGTTTGAAGTACAAGAGTAGATTTACCAATTCCAGGGTCGCCTGCAAGCAAAACTAAAGAACCTTGTACAAATCCACCACCTAAAACTCTATCGAATTCAGAAATATTAGTACTTGTTCTAAATTCATCATTTACTTCAATATCTTTTATCAAGGTAGGTTTTGTATCATTTTGAAAAATTTCAGCATGTTCAGCTTTTGGAGTCAAATCCTCATCAACTTCTTCAACAAAAGAAGCCCAAGCAGAACAATTTGGGCATTTGCCCATATATCGAACGCTTTCATACCCACATTGTTGACATGTAAATTTTGTCTTAACTTTAGCCATAAATTTATCTTAGCATAAAGAATAGTTCAAAAGTACTTTTTGTTATTTATATTTATATTACAATATAAACTATGAACAAAAACATAGACTTTAAAAACATACCAATTTACATAATAAGTTTTAATAGACTCGAAGATTTAAAACTTTTAATAGAAAATCTTGAAAATAAAGGGTATAAAAATATTCACATTTTGGATAACAAATCAACTTACCCACCTTTACTTGAATATTACAAAAACATAAATCATACAATTCATTATCTTGATAAAAACTATGGACACATGGTCTTTTGGGAATGTGGACAATTTGATGATGTAATCAAAAATCAATATTATGCAATTTCCGATTCCGATATTTTACCAGTTGATGAATGTCCTGACGACTTTATGGAACTTTTCTATAATATTTTGAAGAAAAATCCAAAATTTACTAAAGTTGGATTTAGTTTAAAAATAGACGATATTCCTGATACCTTTTCAAAAAAAGAATTTATGCAAACAGTAGAAGGCCAATTTTACATACTTGAACACGAATTTAAATACAAAGGTAAAAAACAACTTGTTTACGATGCGTCATTAGATACAACCTTTGCACTATATAAACCAAATATTAAACTTTCGAAATTTACCAAAGGAATAAGAACAGGTTTTCCATATCAGACAAAACATCTTCCTTGGTACAAAGATGAAAATAATAAATCAGAAGAGGATATATATTACATAAACCATGTAAAGACTGGCGTTTCAAACTATTCTATTGACATGACCAATAAAGATTTATTTAACAAATTCAAAAGAGAAGAGAAAAAAGAAACATTGAGAGAAAAAATATTCTCTGTAAAAAATATAGACTATAGGCGATTTAAAGAAATCACAATACTTGGATTAAAATTTAAATTTAAAAGAAAAACAATAAAAGGATAATTTATGCAAGATTTAAAATTAGGTTTTAAAATGTATTCCGATGAAATTGGAAAATATGACGAGGAAGTGTTTGATTTTTTCAATCACGATTTATTCTCATACATTGAATTATTTATGAATCCTAACACAATGGAAAATCTTGAAGCTTGGAAAAAGTTTAAGGCTAAAATCAATGTACCTTTTACTCTTCACGCACCGCATTCAGTTTTTAATGTAAATCTTGCAGACAAAAATCAATTTGAATTTAACAAGGATATTTTTAATAACCAAGTTGATAAATATGCAGAAGAACTTGATGTTCAATACGTTGTAGTTCACCCAGGGAAATTAGGAAATATTGAAGAAACAGTTAGACAATTAAACATAATTAATCCAAAAAGAATGTCTATTGAAAATAAACCAATAATTTCTCGAAAAACTATGCAACGAACATATCGAGGGGCAATTCCAGAAGAGATTAAATACGTTAGAGATAATCATCCTTGCGGATTTTGTCTAGATATTTCGCATTGTATGAGTACTGCAAACGAACTTGGTAAAAACCCTTACGAATTTTTAAAAGAGTTCCAAGAATTAAATCCTACAAGCTACCATATCAGCGGAAACAAGCTTGATAGCTTAATCGATTTGCACATACATTTTTCTAAATGCGATTGGGATTTACATAAAGTGTTTGAAATCATTGACACATCTAAAAATATTACCGTTGAAACACGTAAAGACAAGGAAGCTTGTTTTAGAGAATATGAAGAAGACATGAAAACCTTAAAAGAGGCATCATAAATGAAAAAAATCCTAGTCGTTGCCCCTCAATACGTTGGGGACACAATTTTAGTCATACCTTTTTTAAGAGAATTAAGAAAAAAATTTCCAGAAGCAATAATTGACGTTACAACTAAAAACGCTGGTAAATTGGTTCTTTCAGCTTGTCCTTACATAGATAATATTTATTCAAAAGAAGAATTAAAGCCAAACTTTTACGATAAAGCTTATGTACTAAAACGTTCGCTATCAGCTGGTTTACTTGTTAAAAAACTAAAAATCAAAGATACAATAGGTTTTGGCGGACAACTTAGAGAATTTATTTTAAAAAAATGTGTAAGATATAAAAAACACGAAAAGCACGAACTTGAACATTTTTCAGATGTCTTAATAGCAGATGGAATAAATGTTACCGACGAACATCTTGAATATTGGGCAAAAGAAGAAGATGTTCAAAACGTTCAAAAATATTTTACAGAAAACAAAAAGAGAGCCTTAATCGTAACTCAATCCTCTACGTACGTAAAAGACTGGACAGTAGATGGATTTAAAGAGGTTATAAAATTTTTAAACGATAACAATTACGAATGTTTTATCGTAGGTACAGAAAAGGAAAAAGCTTTTAATGACCAATTTACAGAGGCTAAAAATCTTTGTGGGGAATTGAAGTTCTCTGAAATTTCTGCACTTATTAGCCAAATGGATTTAGTTTTTGGTATCGATAGCGGATTTTGTCACATGGGTACAGCCTTTGACAAAAAAGTTGTAGCACTATTTGGTTCAACCTCTCTTACACAATGGGGACTTAGAGGCGAAAATTCTCACACGTTATCTTTAAATTTAAAATGTTCACCTTGTAAAAAAGCGAAAAAATGCAAAAATAATTTTAGATGTATGAAAGATTTTTCAAGCGAATTTGTGATAAACTATTTGAAAAATGAGGTTTTATAACAAATGAAAAAAAACTTTCTAAAAATAATGTATAAAAGATTATTAAATGTGGTTTTTCACCCATTTTTTAGTATGAACGTAAAACCTCAACCTTTAACATTAAAAGAAAATGACAAATGCTTAGTTTTAGCTCCACATCCTGACGATGAAAGTATTGGTTGTGCTGGAATTATGGCAATTTTTCCTAAAAACTTTAAAGCCATTTGCTTAACTCACGCATCAGATTATAGAAAAGACGAATTTGAAAACGCTATGAACGTTCTTGGTGTTGAAAATGATATTTTAGATATAAAAGATAAACATATTATTGAGGATTACGAAGCTTTTAAAACGATTGATTTTAAAGGTTTTAACTACATTTTTATTCCTTATGTTTATGACCAACACAACGACCACAAGGCGATTAGCGTTCATTTGAATAAATACCTAAAAGAAAACAATTTAAAGGATTTAAAAGTAGTTTTCTACGAAGTATGGTCTACAATGAATATGCCAAATGCTTTTGTAGATATTTCAAGCGTTGTTGACAAAAAACGTGAGGCTATAAATTGCCACAAATCACAAGTTGAAGAAAAAGATTACACATCAAAAATCTTAGGTTTAAATGAATATCGAGGAATGCTAAATAACCTTGGATATGCAGAAGCCTTTACGGTTTTAGATGCAAAAGATTTTCTAAAAATAATGAAAGAGTTTTAAATGAAAGAGCCTTTAATTTCAGTAGTAGTACCAGTTTATAATGGTGAAAAATATATAAAAGAAGCTTTGCAAAGTTTGGAAAACCAAATCTATAAAAACGTTGAAGTCTTTTTGATAAATGATTATTCAACAGATAATTCATATTCAATTATGGAAGAATTTTCTCTAAAAGATAATCGATTTAAGATAGTAACACCACCTGAAAAACTAGGTACAGCAAGTAAAGGTGTTGAATACGCTATAAAAAATTTGTGCAAGGGTGAATATTTCTTTTATATGAGCCAAGACGATTTTTTAGCAGAAGATTGTTTTTCTAAAGCAGTTGAAAGAGTTCAAAAAACTGATGCTGATATTGTAATACCTATTTCTATGTCATACAAAAATGGAAGAACAAAAAAGATAACAAAATATCCATTATTTAATAATTGTAGACAAGAAATAAATGGTAGAAAAGCCTTTTTATTGTCTTTAAAATGGCATATTGCAGGTATTGGATTAAGAAAGCTTGAACTTTTAAAAGATTTTTCTGCAGATTATATGAATTCTGATGAATATTACTACCGTAAATCATTTTTAGATGCTAAAAAAATAACGTTTTCTGCTGGAAAATTTTTCTATCGACAAGATAATCCAGATGCCATTACAAAAAAAATTAAGCCATATATTTTTGACATAATGACAACTGACATAAAACTTGCAGAACTTTTAATTGAATACAATTTCCCAAAAAGATTTGTAGATAAAAGATTTAAGGAACTTTTAAAAGGACATAAAAATTGGGTTAAATTGTACAAGGAGAACTTATCAAACTTTGATGATAGCGGAAAACTTTATATCACAAACGCTCTAAACAATGCCAAGTTTAATCTTGAAACAAATTCAACAACTCAAAACTTATTTTTTAGTAAAATGTATTTAAAATCTCACAAATTAGAGGAAATCGAAAATGAACAATAATCCATTAGTTAGTGTAATAATTCCAGTATATAATCACGAAAGATATGTTCAAACCGCAATAAAATCAATAATCAACCAAACATATCAAAATATTCAATTATTGGTAATTGATGATGGTTCAAAGGATTCTTCGTACCAAAAAGTTATGGAATTAAAAGAAGAATGCGAAAAGAGATTTCCAAAAACATATTTTGAAACAAAGCCAAATGAAGGTTCAAGAGCTACTTATAATAAACTAATTGAAAAAGCTGAGGGCAAATACATCTATCTAATAGCATCAGACGACATTTCAAAACCTCAAGCCATAGAAAAAGAAGTTGAAGTTTTGGAAAATAATCCTGATTACGTTTTGGCAGTTGGAAACAATGAAGTTATTGATAGCGAGGGAAACTTACAAGATGTTCCAACCGCAAAAGAAACTCTTACAAAAGCTAGAAAAATCAATTTTGAAAGCGAAGATTTTGGAAACTACTCAACACTATTTTTAATAGGAAACCATATTCCAAATGGTTATTTAGTAAGAAAAGAAATTTTTGATAAATGTGGCAAATTCACAAACGACGCACCATTAGAAGACTGGTGGGAGATGCTACAACTTTCAAAATACGGAAAATTTAAATTTATCGATGAAATTTTATTTTCATATAGAATACATGGCGAAAACACTATGCTACAAAGCAAACACATGCGACAAATGGCAAGACAAACATTTGCTCACGAACTTAAAATACTAAAAAATGCAGATTTTTCAACAATGTTACCAGTTGTGAGAAAAACCTACTTACAGTACAAATTCTTTGGTAAACTTGCAAAATTTGCGAAAAAATTAGAGTTAAAATCAAAACTTAAAAACAGTTCAAAATAGAGTCGGCAAATTTTTTCCAAGTATATTTTTTTGAAGTATTGAAAGCATTTTCGCTCATTTCATTATAAGAAGATGTTTTGTACATCTTATACATTTTTTTTAGTGCAGAAACAAAAGAAACAAAGGATTTTCTGTTAAAAATTAATCCATTTTCATCATTTTCGATAATTTCAGCAACACCGGCTGTATTTGAAACAATACAAGGCTTTCCACAAGACATTTCTTCTAAAACAACAAGCCCAAAAGCCTCATTTTTACTAGGCAAGACCAAACAATCAATTGACTTATAAAAGTCTACAATATTATCAATAGGTGGAATAAACTCTACATTTTTACCTAAAAATAACATTTTACTTATGTTTTTTAAGATTTTGTTTTTAGAAATAATTTTTGTCTTAAATTTTTTACATCCAAATAAATTCAATATAAATAAAGCTAAAAGAAATAATGCACCACCCTTGTTAATTGAATTGTTTGCAACACATCCAAAAGTTATAAAATCGTTTTTAGATATAGCTGGCATTTCATCATAAACCTGATTACAAGCCAAATGGCACACGTAAACATTATCAGGATTTAGCTTATACGTTTTTACATAATCGTTTTTAACCTTTTCTGATACTGCAATATATTTGTTTTCAGGATTAAGATTTTTAAATAATTCATCCTGTCTTTTAATTTTTTTATGTCGCAAAATTCTTTTAAACAAACTGATTGGAAAATGTTCAATACTAAATCTGTGTCTAAAAGATTGAGATTGAAGAATTGGATTATGATTCATATATTCTAAAGAAACAGTTAGAACAACATCAAAGCCACCTTTTTCAACTTCATTTTCAAGATTTTTGATATAATTTTCTAAAGTTTGAGGATGTTCAACAGGAACAATTTTTGCACCCTCAATTGTTGGAAGAGGAGTATCTAAGCAAAAAACGGTAAGGTCAATTTCAGGATCTTTTGCAAGTTCTAAAATAAGATTTTTATTCACAACACTTGCTCCGCCACTTTTTGCACCGCCTGCAAATATCCAATTTATGTCATACGTTAATATTGCAACTTTTTTCATAATATTATTTTAAATACCCATCTAAAAGTTCGTAAATCATTTGATTTTTACCTTTGCAATCTACCCATTCAGACGCACACATTGTGTGAAGCCAAGATTTGTCTAAGTAATATTGAACAAGCGATTCTTGAATAACATTTCCCTCTTGTTCATTTTCATTTGCTGGACGATTTTCTCTTATGTTCCACAAAATATCATCTGGCTTTGTAAAACTGTTTCTATCATATTTTGAATACAATGGATACCAGTTTCCACTACCAGTATCTGCCCCTTTAACTTTTAAGAAATTAAATTTTCTGTATCTTCTAAAATTTAATTTTTTATTTTTTAAATAATCATACTTGTAAAAAGCAAACCCTGGCCATAAATACCAAATACCACCACGTTCCATAACAGCACCAAACAATTCGGTATTTGATAAATAATCCTCAATGTTAATTTCTTTTATTGGTAAAATATCATGATCTAAAAAAGCAAAATTTTTGGCTCTTTTTTGTACAACATTTTTATAAATACGATTTAATGCTCTTCCGTGAGAATCACTAAATCCACTAGCTTTTTCAGTACTTGTCACATTTATATAAGTGACATTATTTTCTTCGCAAACTTTTTTTATACCCTTTGCTTTTTCTTCATTATTTGAATTATCACAAACGATATGCGTATATGAGCCTTTTATAAATTTTTTAAACAATTTTATTTGATAATCAATAATTGTTGGATTATTAAAAGCAACTGTAATTAAATCGATAAAAGTTTTATCTTCAAAATTAGCAGCATAAAAAGGTTCTACTTCTATTTTTAAAGAAGATAATCTTCTAGCTTCAGCTCTTTTTTCACGTCTGATACGTGTTTCTTCTCTTTTTTGTTTGTACCTTTCAATAAATTTATTCATAACTCAATATTACAATAAAATTATAACCTTGCACATATTATTTTTATTTGTTATCCTTTTTGTATGGAAGAAAAGGTATTTTTAATAGTAAATTTGTCTTGTTTTGGTGATGTTTTACTTACAAATTCACTTTGTCAAAATTTAAAATTATCATACCCAAACTCAAAAATAATTTTTTGCGTAGATAAACCTTTTGAAGAGGTTGCAAAATACCAAAAAGACGTTGATGAAGTAATGATTTTTGATAAAAACAGCAAACAAAAAGGTCTTTTGGGTTTAATAAAATTTGTAAGAAACAATCCTTACAAAAATAAAATTGATGCAGCTTTTGTAATTTACGGTAACAAAAAAGGGCTACTTCTATCAAAACTTTTAGGTGCAAAACAAATTGTTGCAGGAGCTTTAAAAAAATCATGGTTAGTAAATACTCCTCAACCAAAATGCTATTATGTAGCGAATAGACAAATTGCAAATGAATTTTTAGCTGAAGTCGTAACAGGTAAAGAAAGTCAAAATTTACCAATAAGATTTGAAATGGAAGCGGACACAGAACTTGATTTTCAAACAGATAAAGAAAACTCTATAGCTCTTTGCTTAGAGGCAAACAATCCAGAAAAAGATTTACCGATAGACATTGCTTGTGAACTTATTCAAAAATTGAATGAAGATAAAAAAATAATATATCTCGTTGGTAACGGTGTTAGTGCAAGTGATTATGCAAACAATTTAAGACTAAATGACTGTAGTTTTATAGATTTAACCAATAAAACTAATTTTAATCAATTAGCAAAAGTTTTAACAAGTGTAAAAGGATTGATAAGTATTGATACCGGAACAATGCACATGGCAACAGCAGTTAGTTGTCCTGTTTTAGGAATATTCCTAAAACCACATACTGTAAGTATGTGGGCTCCAATCAAAAGTCTTTATAAGTCAAATGTTATAGAAGAAAATATAACAGCAGAAAACATACTAAATAAATTTTATGAATTGGTGAATATAAATAATGGATAAAAAAGATATAGAATATATTGTAGTAGCATGTTGCACTTGTCTTAGACCTCAGACTTTAAGACAATCTTTAATGACTTTCAGAAATATGAAAAAACCTGAAAACATCAAGGTTGATTTAATTGTTGTAGACAATGACAAAAATGCCTCAGCTTATGATGTTGCATCAGAATTTAATGCTATATATTTTGTAGAAGAAGAAAGAGGTATCGCAAAAGCAAGAAATAGAGTCTTGAAAGAGGCTATAAATCTTGGTGCGAGCCATATTGCTATGTTTGATGATGATGGACTTTTAGACGAAAATTGGTTGATTAATCATATTGATTTTTATAAGAATAATGACGTAAATATTGTTTCTGGTCCTCAATATTGCCATTTTGACAAAGAATATCCTAAACATATTGTGAAAAACAATATTTTTAAAACAAATACAACAAAAAAAACAGGTCAAAAACTAAAGAGTTGTGCGACAAACAATGTGTTTATGCAACTTGACGTGGTTTCTGAAAAGAATATTTATTTTGACGAAGAAAAATATATTTTTATGGGCGGTGAAGACGGTGACTTCTTTAATAGAGTAAGGAAAGCCGGTTATATAATAAGATTTAATAAAGAAGCCGTTGTAAAAGAATTAATCGAAGAAAATAGAGCAAATATTAGATGGATACTTGATAGATATTACTATAATGGATATTCAGGTGGATATTTAAAATACGGAAATACTAAAAAAATCAACTTCAAAAAATTTGTATACCTATTTAAAACTGCTTTAATATACGGCTTTGATACGGTTTTAGTTGTTCCATCAAGATTTTTAGGTACAACTGCATATTACAATATGCTTGGAATGACTCTAAAAACAAAAGGTAAACTTGAGGGAGCTTTCTTTGCAAGACCTATGAATTATTACGAGAAAGTTAGTGGCAAATAATGAAAAAGAAAATTCTTGTAGTAATTTTAAATGACGTAATAGACACCGTAGGTGGAGCTATAACCTCTTTCAACAATTTTACAAATATGTTGATTGAAAACGGTTATGACGTATGTGCAGGATTTTCTAAAAAGAAATCAGATTATACAAAAGGCGAAAGAGAAAATGGACTTCGACTTTATAATTTAAAAAACATCAATTTTGAAAAAGTTGTAAAGGAAGAAAATCCTGATTTAATGATATTTTACTATCCAAGAGATGTTTTAAAAACTCTAAAGAAAGAAACCTTTAAAAATATTCCAAAAATCTTGATGAATCATACACGTCCTGATTTTTACGTGGAATATGAACTTATAAAGGATAAGTTAAAAGATTTTAATTGTGTTCAAGTTTTGTTCAATTCTTTTGAACCGATGGTAAAAAAATATTTCAAGGGTGATATTGTAACTATCCCTAATGAAGTGAACATTGTTGATATTCAAAGAGAAAAAGATAAAGAATTTAAAAACATTATTTATTTATCAAGAGTTGATATTTGGAAAGGTCACGAATTTTTAATCAATTCTTTTTCAAAAATTGCAAAAAAATATCCTGAGTGGAAATTAAATATTTTTGGACAATTTGACCCAAAGAGATACAAAAAAAGATTAGAAAAACAAATAAAAAAACTAGGATTAGAAAATCAAGTAACCTTGAATGGAGCAACAAAAGAACCTTTCAAGGAATTTGCAAAGGCTGATTTTTGCGTATTTCCTAGCTATTTTGAGGGCTTTGGTCTTGGACTTGCAGAAGCACTTTCAATAGGTTTACCAGCAATTGGTTTAAAAGGTGCAAGCGGAGTTAACGAGCTTATTAAAGACAATGATAACGGCTTTTTGACAGAAGAGAATGAAGAGGATTTTGCTCAAAGAATAGAATTTTTGATTAACAATCCTGAAAAACGCTATGAAATGGGATTAAACGCAAAACAATCTGTAAAAAAATATTCAAAAGAAATTGTTGCTCATAAATGGTTAACTACAATTGAAAACATCTTAAATAATCAAAATGTTTGTAGTACTATGGAAGAAAATTTCTTGAAGTATGAAATTTTTCCAATGAGCAAAATTTATGACATAATGTACAAAAAGCGTTGTATGTCATTCATTCAAAGAATTTTTTCAATATCAAATTTAGGCAGAGAAAAAATGGTTTGCGTGTTTGGTTTAAAGTTTAAAATTAAAAGGATATAAAATGAATTATAAATTAATAAATACAGACATAAAAGGCGATGAAAGAGGAAGATTAATAGCTTTCGAAGAGGGTGTAAATTGTCCTTTTGACGTTAAACGTGCTTTTTATATCTTTGATACAAAAGGTGGAACAGCTAGAGGATGTCACGCTAACAGAAATTCAGAATTTTTACTAATTGCAATTAATGGAAGTTGCAAGGTAAAAATTGATGACGGCAAAACTCAAGAAATCGTTGAACTTTCAAACCCTCATACTGCCTTATATCTAGACAAAATGCTTTGGAAAGAAATGTATGATTTTTCATACAATGGTATTTTACTTGTACTTGCAAGCACAAAATACGACGAACACGAATATATCAGAGATTACGACGAATTTCTAAAAGAGGTTAATGCGTAATGGAGAATATTATTTGTGTTGCTGGTAAAAATGATATTGCAGTTAATGCCGTAAAATACTTGTTAAACGATTTACATATTGATAAAAAAAATCTAAGAATTATCGCAAATTCTACAGACGACGGAATTGATTCTTGGCAACCATCTTTCAAAAAATTTGCACAAGATAACGATATTTTAGAAGTTACACAAAAAGATGTTTATGATATTGAAAACCTTATTTTCATATCATTAGAATTTAACAAAATCATAAGACCTGAAAAATACAAAACAAAACAAATTTATAATATGCATTTTTCACTTTTACCAGCTTATAAAGGAATGTATACGGCTGTACTTCCGCTTATAAATGGCGAAACAAAAGGTGGCGTAACCTTCCACTACATTGATGCAGGTATTGATACAGGCGATATTATCAAACAAAAAACTTATGATATTGAATTGACTGATACGGCAAGAGATATTTATTTCAAGAATTTAAAATACTCTTTTGAATTGTTTAAAGAAGTTATTGAAGATGTCTTAAATAACAATATAAAAAGTCATCCACAACCAAATACTGGAGCTTCTTATTATTCAAAACAGTCAATAGATTTCAGTAATATTCAAATAGATTATAACAAAACAGCTTTTGAAATTTATAATCAATTAAGAGCATTTATTTTCCCAGAATATCAATTACCAAAAATAAATGATAAAGAAATTTATAAATGTATTCTTACTGAAGAAAAAATGCCAGCAAACCAATTGATAGAAAAAGACGATTGCTTTGAAATTTCTGGTATCGATTACTACAAAGTAATTGCTTATAAAAAATAATTTTAGAAAGGTTCTTTAATGTTTTTTTTACGACTAATAACAACAATAAAAGTTTTTATTTTTAAAAATTTTTGTTCAACAAATAAACCTGTTTTGGGTAAAAAAGTTAAACTTAGACAACCAACCTTGTTTTTAGGAAAAGGAAAAATAATATTAAAAGACAAATCTAGAATTGGATATTTTCCATCTGCTTACTTTTTTAGCACTTATGGTCATATTGAAGCTCGAGATAAAAATTCTTCAATAACAATTGGCGAAAACACAATGTTAAATAATAATCCAAACATCGTTGCAGAAAGAGAAAGCATTGAAATTGGTCAAAATTGTTATATTGGACAAAATTTTAAATGTTATTCTAGCGACTTTCACGGAATAAAAAAAGAAGATAGAAATAATCCAGAAAAAATTAAAACAGCACCTGTTAAAATTGGAAATGATGTATTTATCGGAAATGACGTAACTATTTTAAAAGGTGTAGAAATTGGTGATAATTGCGTTATTGGAGCAGGAAGTGTTGTCGTAAAAAGTATTTCTGCAAACACTATTGCTTGTGGTAATCCAGCAAAAGAAATTAGAAAAATCGAGGAATAATTTGAGTAGCAAGGAAATAATTAACAACATAAAAGATAATATTTTATTACCTTTAAAACAAACTTTGATTTCTAACAAAAGCTTTGAAAAAAGCGTAATTGTTAGAGTCGATGGTGGAATTGCATCTCAAATTGTTTTTTATCTTTTAGGTAAATATTTTTCTGATAAAAACATTAACGTAAAATATGACCTAGAATGGTTCACCTCTTGCGGAATGGATTTACAAAACAAATTTGTACGTAACTTTGATTTTGAAAAAGCTTTTCCAAGTGTAGAAGTTAAAAAAGCGACAGAAGAAGAAATAAAATTTTATAAAAAGAATTTCAAACTAAAAGGAAACAATTATAAAAACAAAAAAGCACCGCTATATTTGGGTTCTTACTACGATTTTGGGAACTTATTAAAACATTATCAAAACTTTTTGATAGAAAATTTTAACCCAAAATTAGACGAAGAAAATAGAAATTGGTTAGAAAAAATAAAAGGTTCTAATGCTTGTGGCATACACGTTAGAAGAGGTGATTTGAGCCAAGGTAATGTTGCTTACGGCTCACCAGCTACACCTGAATACTTTGTAAAATCTATAAATTACGTAAAAAATAAATTTCCAAATTCTAAGTTCTTCTTTTTCTCTGACGAAATCGATTGGATAAAATCAGAAATCTTACCAAAATTAGAAAATACAGAATTTGAAATAGTTGATTGCAACGGCTCTGATAGAGGATATTTGGATTTATTTTTGCTATCAAACTGTAAAAATTTCATTACATCAATTGGTTCATTTGGTAAATTTGCAAGTATTTTGAGTAATAATAAAAAAGAAGAGTCAATAACAATTTTAAGCAAAGGAGATAAAAGTCTTTTTTCTTCTAACTTAATTAAAAATATCGTAATTGGAGAAGATATTAATGATTAAATTTTTGGATTTACATAAAATCAATGAAAAATATAGAAAAGAAATTGACGAAAGAATAAAAAACGTACTTGATTCAGGCTGGTATCTACTAGGAAAACAAGACGAACAATTCGAAGAACATTTTGTACAATATTGTGGCACAAAATATTGCGTAGGTGTTGGTAATGGCTTAGAAGCACTTACCTTAATCATTAGAGCTTACGGCTTTAGTGAGGGTGACGAAATCATTGTGCCTGCAAACACTTATATTGCAAGCATTTTATCAATTTCTTACAATGGATGTACTCCAGTTCTTGTTGAACCTGATATGAATACATTGAATATTAATCCTGATTTAATCGAAGAAAAAATCACAGATAAAACAAAAGCCATAATGGTTGTACACCTTTACGGTCAAGCCGTTGAAATGGAAAAGATTTGGGCTTTAGCTAAAAAATATAATCTTAAAGTTATTGAAGATTCAGCTCAAGCACACGGTGCAATTTATCAGGGTAAAAGAGTTGGTAACTTAGGTGATGCTAGTGGATTTTCTTTTTACCCAGGGAAAAATCTAGGATGTATCGGTGACGGCGGTTGCGTTACAACAAATGATAAAGAATTAGCAGATAAAATTAGAGCATTAAGAAATTATGGCTCAAACATCAAATACCACAATATTTATCAAGGTACAAACTCTAGACTTGATGAAATTCATGCCGGCGTACTTGATGTAAAACTTCCTTATCTTGATGCTGATAATCAAAAACGTAGAGAAATAGCTAATTATTATTTAGAAAATATTAAAAACGATAAAATTATTATGAGAAAAGCTTACGAAGAAAAAGCTAACGTATGGCATATTTTCCCAGTAAGAACTGAAGATAGAGATGGATTCCAAGAATATTTAAAAGAAAATGATATTCAAACTCTAATCCACTACCCAATTCCACCACACAAACAAGAATGCTATAAAGAGTGGAATAATTTGAGTTTCCCAATAACAGAAGAAATTCATAAAACAATTATAAGCTTACCAATTTCACCTGTTATGACAGACAAAGAAGTTCAAACCGTAGTTGACATTGTGAATAAATATTAGTTCTTTTTATAAGCTTTATTTTTAAAATGTTCAATTTCAGGGCTTTGTCTTTCGCCAATAGCTTGAAGATAACAATTAGGCAAATGACCCGTATCAATTACTTGATAACCCTCTTTTGATAATTCATAAGCTAAAACGGTTGCAGTAGCACCAAGTGCTACCATTACTAACCAATCCTTGTCATAATTTCTTATACCTGAAATTATATTTTCATATTCATCAAAAGTATTTTCAGATTTTGTTATTATGTATTCTTTTTGTGCAATATTGTCAAATAATCTAGGTTCATCAACCCAATGAGAGCCGTCACCGATTACGAATAAAACTTTTCTATTATTCCAAAGTTCTTTTACTTTTGATAAAGGATTTTCTTTGAATACAGAACTTCTTGTAATAGTTGCACAACCATAATTATAATCCTTTGAAAAGATTTTCTTAAATCTTTCGCCATTTTCTAACCAATAATTTTCCCAATATGAAAAACCATTTTTATAATTTGGCGTATCATCATAAATATCAATGTATTTTGTAATAGCTGTTATGCAACTATCGATAGGATTGCTTAAAATATTGTTTAATTTTTCACCTAAAGCATTTTCTTGTTTTTCGCCATTTAAATATGAAACAACCATTTTAAATTCACCGTCACCAAATCTTGCAATAGATTTATGTTCGTTGATAAGTTTCTCCAATGTTTCTGTAGTCGACATAACAGTAGGATATTCAGCTTTAAATTTATTCAGCTTTGCTCTTTTTATCCAGTACATTGGGCATAATCTTTTCAAATATGATTTATATTTTTTGTATAATTTGTCAAAGGTTTTATACAAAGACATATAAACATCTACTTTGCAGATTAATAAATTTAGTTTAAAACGATATTTTTTATTTTCGTTAACATTTACAAATTTTTCCGCACCACCTAAAAAATAATCTTTAAAACTAAACATACCGTCATCTGTTATTAATTGTCCAACAACAGGTTTTGAAGCTTGTTCTACAAAGGTTCTGCTTCTATTTGTTTTGTATTTTTTATTTTCTTTTCTTAAATGCAAATGTCTAACATATAACTTTGAAGTTGAATAAACTTTTAGACCATTTTGCTTAAATCTTAAGAAAACTAAATTGTGTTCATTTGTACGAATATCTTCTGGATAGCCAATGTTTTTAATGCTTTCAGTTTTACCTATGTAGAAATTTTGAACAATATCACATTTCAAAAATTCAGGGAATAGATTTTCGTAAATTGTACAAACATCAAATTCATCATTTTCTTGGATAAAACCAATCCAATTTAGATTTTTAACTTTGTCTGAATCAAGACTTTTAAGATTTCTATAATAACCAGCTAGAACGTCTAAATTCTTTTCTTTAGCCATATCTAAAACATATTTAATACCACAATTTTTATCTAAAAGAAAATCATCATCACAATAAACGAAATATTCTGTTTTTGTTGATTCTAAACCAATATTTCTACCTTTTGATAAACCAAGAGAATTAAAATCGAAATGTTTGTAAGTAACATTTACGCTTTCGTATTTGCTAATAACCTCAAGATTTTTTTCATTGTATTCATCATCAGAATCATCAACAATAACAACATCAGCAAACTTTAAATCCCATTCAATTTGATATTCTGCAATTGAATTTAAAAAATTATCTAAACATTCTGGTCGCATAAAAGTTTTGACTAATAATGTTAAATCTAAAGTTTGCATTTATTTCCTCTTTCTGTAATTATTGTATTATTTTTTATTATAAAATAAAATAGGAAAAAGGGAAACTTATGTTATTTAACTCAATACACTTCATATTTATATTTTTACCGATTGTTTTAATTATTTACTTTGGTTTAAATAAATTAAAACTCGTAAAAATTGCAACAGGGTGGCTTGTTATAGCTTCATTATTTTTTTATTCTTATTGGAGTTTAGATTATTTAGCCCTTATTTTGAGTTCAATTATATTTAACTATTCTATTGGTCAAACCCTTTTATCAAACAAACTTAAAATAAATAAAAAAGGATTAGTTACCTTTGGGATTACAGGAAATGTTTTACTATTAATTTATTTCAAATATTTTAACTTTTTAATTGCAAACATTAACACAGTTTTACATCAACATTTTAACTTTATGGAATTAATGCTACCTTTAGCAATAAGCTTCTTTACATTCCAACAAATTGCATATCTTGTAGATACTTATAAAGGAAAAACAAATGAAATTGACTTTCTAACGTATGCTTTGTTTGTATGTTTCTTTCCTCACTTAATTTCAGGTCCTATCGTAAGATATGAAGAAGAAATTCCACAAATTCAAAATTTAAGAAAACGAGTTATAAACTGGAAAAATTTATCTAAAGGTTTATTTCTATTTTCGGTAGGTTTATTTAAAAAAGTGGTTATTGCTGATATGTTAGCAGGATGGGCATTAGCAGGATTTTCAGATGCCAGCAATTTATCAATGATGGAAGCTTGGATAACAATTTTAAGTTACACATTCCAAATCTTCTTTGATTTTTCTGGTTATACAGATATGGCACTTGGTGTTGGCTTAATGTTTAACTTTGATATTGCACAAAACTTTAATAACCCATATATTTCAAAAGATATTCAAGAATTTTGGCGTAGATGGCACATGACTTTATCAAGATGGCTAAGAGATTATATTTATATACCTTTAGGTGGCAACCGTCACGGAAACTTTAACACTTACAAAAACATATTTCTTACATTTTTGATTGGTGGAATTTGGCACGGTGCAAGCTGGACTTATATTATATGGGGAATTTTGCACGGTGTAGGTTCTATTATCAATAGAATATGGAAAAATATTAATGGAAATATTCCAAATTGGTCAGCTTGGCTTTTAACATTCATATATATCAATATAACTTGGGTATACTTTGGTGCAAAAAGAGTTGGGGATGCCAACCAAATTTTATTGACAGCAATAAATCCTCTTGCTTTTGACATACCAAGAATTTATTTCCCTGTAGTTAAATTCAGAGCTACTGGACATTATGCCGATATTATCGCTTTAATTTTATTACCAATATTTATCTACTTTATATTTAGCGATAAGTTTAGAAAAATTATTGATAACTTTAAACCACAACTAAATTATTCTATTTTTATTGTAGTTTTAATGTTATTTAGCTTGTATAATCTTTTAAAACCTGATTATGCATCATCATTTATATACTTTAATTTCTAGGAGAAATATGAAACAATACAAAAACTTTTTTATAAAAACGTTAATAATATTACTATTGAGTATAATAATTATTCCATCAATAATTATAATGATAGGAAATCATTTTATTGCAAAACACATATATTCACAAGGTTCAGCACACGTCAATTACTGGATAGAAACTAAAAATAATCACGCAAAAAAACTTAATAAGAAAGGTAATAAAATCGTATTTTTATCTGGTTCAAACACTCTACACGGACTTGATTCTAAATACGCATCAGAAAAAACGGGATTACCTATTTTAAACTACGGCGTTCACGCAGATTTTGGTACTTATATTTTTGAAAAAGTAAAAGATATTTTAAAAGATGGTGATATAGTGGTTATGCCTCTAGAGTTTAATTATTATATAGAAGATTCTGATAGCGAACTTCCAAGTCCTTTTGCAGAATACATCATTTCTTATGACAAAGAATATTATAAAAAAGCAACAAACATTAGAAAACTGGGCTTAGTATTTTTTATGGCTCAATACTATATTTCACATCCAGGAACAATACATGAAAAAGTCCTAGTTTCTGATGAATATAAAACTCAAATGAATGAGTATGGGGATTTTATAGGTCACATAGGAACAACAGAAAACTTTCTTGAAAATGGAAAACCTATATCTATCTCAGAATCAATTCCTAAAAAATACAATAAATTTGCCTTATATAAATTCATACAATACTGTAAAGCACATAATATTAGCCTTTATGCAACATTACCGAATATATACCACGGTAAAGACTATACAGCAGACGAAATGAAAGCTTTTGAAAACATAAAAGCTTTTTACGATAAACAAGGTGTAATATTTATCGGAGATATAAAATCAGGCTCAATGGACGATAAAATGTTATTTAATGATACAAGCTATCATACTAATGAAAAGGGTACAAAAATAAGAACAGATTGGTTTATAAACAACATTTTATCTTTAGACGAAGTCAAAAATGGAATTTCTTATGAAAAATAAAAAAGTTTTGATAATAAAATTAGGTGCAATAGGTGATGTTATACATTCAACAATGCTTGCTCAATGCATTAAAAAAGCTGACCCTAATTGTATTGTCCATTTTATGACCTCTGATTTTATCACACCACTTTTAGAAAATAATCCTGATATTGATAAAGTCATTTGGTTTACAGGACATAGAGCAAATGATTATCCTTACTTGATTTTTAAAGGACTAAGCCTTGCCTTTGAACACTATGACATCGTTTTCCCATTAAGTAATTCTATTAGAAACTATATTATGATGGCATTTATGTTTGCAAAAAAAATTGTAAAAAGAAATAAATTGAGAGTTCATGCTGTAGATTCTTTTTATAACACAGCAGTAGATAGTTTTGGAGAAATAGAAAAGCCTAAAAATCTAAGAATTTTTATAAGAGAAGATTTAAAAGAAGAACTCAAAGAACGCTATAAAGATTTACCAAGACCATGGATAATCTTTAACGTTGGTGGAGCAAACGATTTAGATAGACAAGGTAGAATTTATCCTGATGAACATTGGATGGAATTGGGGCAAAAATTAAAAAAACAATACGGCGGAACAATTTTTGTATGCGGTTCAAAAAAAGAAATTGAACTACACGAAAAATTTAAAAGTATTGCAACAGTTTTAACAGGAAAATTAACTTTAGAAGAAAGTGCTGGGTTATTTTCTATTTCAAATTTATTTATATCTGGGGATTCAGGGCCTTTGCATATTGCATCAGCTCTTGATATAAACACAATAGGAATAATGGGCTCAACTCCAACCTATGCCTGCGGACCTTATGGAGAAAAAGGCTACGCAGTCGAACCAAAAATAGACTGTAAATTCTGTGAACAAACAAGATGCAAATTACTAAAAGATGGGGAAAAATTTACCCCTTGCATGCAATCAATACAAGTTTGTGATATATTAAACCTGATAGCCGAGAAGAATTTGTTATAGGTAAAAGATTGAACACGTATAGAAATTTTTACAGAAGAATATTAATTACCGTAATTAGCATTTTACTAATTATTACAGTTTTTAATGTTCTAATTGATCCATACATTATTTTTCATACTCCTACAACAAAATTCAGCAACGTAAAACCAGAAGCAAAACGTCAAGAAAGAATGACAAAAATAACAGAATTTAAACTTGACAAACGTAAAATTGATACCGTTTTTATTGGAACTTCAAGAGTTGACTGGACTTTTGATACAAATTATTTTAACAAAATCACAGGAAAAAATGCTTCTAATATGGGTATTGTTGGAATGAATTTTAATGAATATATAGAATATACAAAAATTTTAATGAAAATTCATCCTGAAATAAAAAATATTTACTTAGGTTTAGATTTTTCAAACTTTAATAAAAATATCATTGATAACAATCGTTTTGAGGGATTTAATAATAAAACAAATTTAACAACAAGTGAACTTGCTACAGCTTTCTTTTCAACGGATACAACTGTTTCTAGCTTTATAACAATCAGCAAAAATGTAAAACTTAAAGATTTAACTAAACTGTACGATAAAAACGGTTTAATTTACATGTACGATAACGAAAATATAGAAAGCATTTTCCAATACGCAATAAAAAATGATTTAGGCAAATTTAAAAATTATGAAATCGAAAATTCGTACTATGATAAACTTTCAGAACTAAACTTATATTGCAAAAACAAAGGGATAAAATTATACATTTTTCATACAGAAGGACACGCAGTTGATCTTGCTACAATATATTTAGGTGGATATTGGGATATATTCACTCAATGGAAAAAGAATTTAACAAAAATTTCAGACATATACGATTTTTATTACATAAATGAAATTAGTACAGCTCCAGTAAAAGTTGGAATGAAAGAATTTTATGATTCTATTCATGGTTCACCTCAAACAAGCAACCTTATTATGGATAAAATGATTAATAATAAAGGTTCTTATGGACGATTGAATACACAAAAAAATATTGAAGAGTTAACAAAAAAAGATACGAAGAATTTAGAAATTTGGATGGATAAAAATCCAAAATGGGTAAAGATAATAAAAGAAACAAAGGAAGAGGTAGAAAAAGATGCTATTTAACTCTATTGAATTTTTGTTTATATTTTTACCAATAGTCTTTTTTGTATATTTCTTTTTGAACAAAAAAAGATTAGTTAATCTTGCAACAGGGTGGCTTGTTATGGCCTCACTTTATTTTTACGCATATTGGAAGATTGAATATTTACCAATTATTTTATGCTCAATGATTTTCAACTATACAATTGGGGCAACATTATCTAAGGGAGATAATTTAAAAATTAATAAAAAAGCTCTGATGATTTTTGGTATAGTAGCTAATTTAGGAACATTGTTTTATTATAAGCACTTTGACTTTGTGCTTCATAATTTGAATAGAGTCTTCCATGGTGATTTTAATTATATGCACGTTGTTTTGCCGTTGGCAATAAGCTTTTTTACATTCCAACAGATTGCATATCTTGTTGATAGCTATCATGGTGAAACAAAAGAGTATGACTTTTTAACTTATGCATTGTTTGTAACATTCTTTCCACAGTTAATTGCTGGACCGATTGTTCACCACGGTGAAATGATGCCTCAATTTGCAAGATTGAGAAATAGAATTATTAACCCTAAAAATATTTCTATTGGATTATTTTTACTTGCAGTAGGTTTAATGAAAAAAGTTTTATTAGCAGATTTCTTCTCACCTTTTGTAGCTCAAACCTTTGATGTTATACCACACTTAACATGTTTTGAAGCTTGGTGCGGAGCTTTGTCATATACATTCCAACTATATTTTGATTTTTCAGGATATTGCGATATGGCACTTGGTATTGGATATATGTTCAATATTGTACTTCCACAAAACTTCAATTCACCATACAAAGCTACTAACCCTCAAGAATTTTGGCGTAGATGGCACATGACATTATCAAGATGGTTGAGAGATTACGTTTATTTTCCACTTGGAGGAAGTAGATGTTCAATAATGAAAACTTATAGAAATTTGTTTGTAACTTTCTTTTTATGCGGAATTTGGCACGGTGCAAATTGGACATTCGTAATTTGGGGTGCAATTCACGGAGTTGCAATTTGTATTCACAGATTTTTCAAACAATTTGAATGGAAATTTAATCCATATATTGCAACATTAACTATGTTTACATTTTTGAACGTTACTTGGGTAATTTTCAGAGCAACAACAATTCATAGAGCTATTGATATTTATAAATCTATGCTTGGGTTTTACGGATTTGTACCAATCGAAATCAATAAACTTAGATTTTCATTTGAAGATGATACTTTAAAACTAAGCCTATTTTTAGTTATTCCTGCTATAATTCTTGTATTCTGTTTACCAAATTCTATTGAATTAGCAAAAAAATTCAAGCCAAATTGGATATATGGAATTGCAACTTTTGCAATGTTATTGGCATCAGTATTAACTATAAATAGAGTTTCAGAATTTTTATATTTCCAATTCTAGAGGAGAAATTTATGAAAAAGGTTTTAATAATAAGATTGAGTGCGTTGGGTGATGTTATTTTCACGATACCACTTGCAAATACTTTAAAAGACAATGGATACGAAGTATCTTGGCTTGTATCAGAAAAAGGTTATCAACTTTTGAAAGACAATCCTTGCGTTGATAACGTTATTTTTGTACCTATCGAAAAATGGAAAAAGAATAAAAACAAACTACAAAATTTTAAAGAATATTTAGACGTTATAAAAAAACTAAGAGCTGAAAACTTTGATATAGCTATTGATAACCAAATGTTATGGAAAAGTTTTAGATTTATGAAATTCTGTGGTGCTAAACGTAGAATTATCGCTAGAGATGCTAGAGAATTGTCATATTTTGGCGGAAACGAAATTATTCCACCAATCAAAGAGGGTTACAACTTACACGTTATAAAAACTTATCTAAAATATGCTAAACATCTTGGCTTAAATACTGATGAAATCAAGGTTACACTTCCACCTATAAAGGAAGAAGTTAATCAAAAAGTTAATGAGCTTTTAAAAGATTTGGATAATTCTAAAAAGACTGTAATCGTTGCACCAGCAACGACTTGGAAAGACAAACATTGGAACAAGGATAATTTCCAACAAGTTGTCGAAAACTTGAAAGACAAGGTTAATCTTGTGTTTACTGGTATGGCTCAAGATAATGAACTTGTTGAATATATTTCAAAAGGTGTTGGAATAAATCTTTGTGGCAAAACAAACCTTGAAGAATTGAGAGCAGTATTTGAAAGAGGAGATTTGTTAATTTCACTTGATAGTGGAAGTACACATCTTGCTTGGGCTACACAAAAACCAAAAATTCTTTCAATTTTCTGTGCTACACCAAAAAGTTTTTATGCACCACTTGGTGATGAAAGCAAATATATTGCATTACAAAACGAAGCCTGCAAACCTTGTCACAAAAGAAAATGTCCGTTAAAATCAAACAGAAATAAATGTACACTTTCTCCATCACCAGAATTTGTTTTAGAAAATGTGTATAAATTATTGGAGATTTAGATTATAATAAACTATATGGAAAACAACAGACCAAAAATATCAATAGTTTCACCAGTTTTTAACGTGGAAAAGTTTTTAGCAAGATGCCTTGACTCTCTTGTTAATCAAACTTTATCCGATATTGAAATAATTTTAGTTGATGACAAAAGTTCTGATAAATCTCTAGAAATCTGCAAGGATTATGCACAAAGAGATAATCGTATAAAAGTAGTTGAACTTGACGGATTTAAAGGAGTTTCTGCGGCTCGTAATGAGGGTCTTAAACTTGCAACTGGCGAATTTATCGGTTTTGTTGATTCTGACGATTATGTTGATTTAGATTTTTATGAAAAATTATACAATTCAGCTATAAAAAACGATGCTGATATTGCGTATTCAAGCATTATTAGAAAATATCCTAACAAGGAAAAATTTAGACTTAAAATTGATGAAGAAAAGATTTCAACAGAAGATGCAGACAAATTCTTTAGTTGCAAAGTCGTTGAAATGCCTAGCATTTGGAACAAAATTTATAGAAAAACTTATTTTGATAAAGTTGGTTTGAATTTTGTTGAGGGAATGTATTACGAGGACAAACTTTTTGTAGCAAAAGCCGTGCATTTTGCAAACAAGGTTGTAGGTGTTCCTGAAATAAATTATTACTACATGGTAAACCCTGTATCTATCGTAAGACGTAAACAAGACAAACAACTTGTTGAGGATAAAATCAGAGCAAAAAGAGATACTCTTCATTTTGCAAAAGCTGAAAATATCAAACTTCCGGATGGATATTTTACGGCTATGAAAAAAGAATTAAAAATTGGCAAACTACCAATTTACACAATAAACGAAAGCCTAAAATCAGAAACGCATTTATTGTTTGGGTTAATGCCTGTTTATAAAAAAAGAACTTATGACAACGCTGTTTTTATCAATATGAAAGGCAGACAAGCAAATCAAATGTTCGAATGGGCATTTGGTAAAGCTTTTGAGGCAAAAACTGGTTACGAGGTTATATTTGACGATTCAGAAGAAACTTTCAAACTAAAATGTTTTGAACTTTCAAAATGCATCAAAACAATTGAAAAACCTTTGTACAAAAAGATTTTAAAGAAAATAGTATTCATAAGAAAATTAAGAAACAAACTTGTAAAAATCAAAAACACAAGACCTGAATACGTACAAAAGGATTTTTCCTCATTTGAAGAAAGCCTTTTTGAAGTAAAACCACCAGCATATATTGATGGATATTTTCAGTCATACAAATACTTTGAAGACGTTGTTGAAGATTTAAGAAAAGACTTCAAATTAACTTTCAAACTAAACTCTAAAAACAAAAAAATGCTTGAACAAATCACTTCAGGAACTTCTGTATCTATGCATTTTAGAAGAGGTGATTACTTAAAAGCAAGAAACCAAAAGGTTTACGGTTCTTGCAGTATGGATTATTACAAAAATGCCGTAAAATTAATGAAAGAAAAAATCGGCGAAGATTTCACATTATTCATTTTTTCTGACGATCCAAAATGGGTTAAAGAAAATGCAAATTTTGACTGCAAAACTGTAGTGGTTGATATAAATTCAGGTAAGCACGGCTGGTTTGATTTAGAATTAATGAAAAACTGCAAACACAATATTATTGCAAATAGTAGCTTTTCATGGTGGGGAGCATTTTTGAACGAAAATCCTGAAAAAGTTGTTGTAGCTCCTGAATATTGGCAAACAAATTTTAAATCAAATTCAGACATTATCCCTGAGGCTTGGTATATTTTGGAGAATAAGTAAAATGGATTATGAAATAATTTCATTAGGTTGGAATTGTCAGCCAAGAACTTATTTAACAAAAAACGAATTTATACCAAATAAAAAACACGGTAGAAGAAGTATGGTCTTTGACCTTACAATTCACCATACAAGAGGTTTGATAGAAGTTTTGAAAACAAACTTTGCTGATTATTTTGAAAATATTGAATACGGTTTTTACGAACCTTTTGGACTAAATTATTGGCAAAACAAAAAATATAACTTTGTCTACAACCACGATGGAGCATTCAAAGAAAATGATTTTGAAAAGCTAAAAGAACGCTATCAACCTAGAATTGATAATTTTAAAGAGGTTTTAGGCTCTGATAAGTTTCTTTTCTTTGTGCATAATCTTGATGAAACTTCAGGCATAGAAGAAATTAAAGAATTGTATGAAGTTTTAAAAAATTTAAGAGGAGAAAAACCTTTCAAATTACTGATTTGGTCAACATTCAAAGACCTAGAAAATAATGTAGAAAATGTTTCTATATATTCAAATCCTCATCCTTATAAGGATTTTTCTGACTGGTTCAAACCTGAATTACAAACAAAAAAATCTAAAATTTGGGTAAAAGATTTGTGCAATTTTGTAAAAGAAGAAATTGAAAACCAAAAATTTGAGATGAAAAAATATAAAAGACCATTAAGCGATAAAATTAAAGAGGTTATAAAACCAATCCTTAAAAACATTTTCACAATAACAAATGATGGCAAATTGAATGCAAAAATACTTATTTTACTAGGTATAAAAATTAAACTAAAAGATTTAAATAAATAAAAGAGGACATTATGGCGACAAGCTTATTACAAAAAATAATAGATAAATTAAGAGGAAAACCTGTTAGATTTTATGCTATTGATAAAAAGATAAAGGTTTCCAAAACAGCCGATATTGATAATAATACTGTTTTAGGGGATTACATCTATATCGGAAACAACACAACTATAACAAGAGCCGTAATAGGAAATTATTGTTCTATTGGAAATAACGTAACCATTGGTCCTGGAGAACATAACATGAATGAAATCTCAACTTCTGGACATTTGTCAATTTCTACAGGCGATTATAAAGGATTAACAAAAGATGACTGCATTATTGGTAATGATGTTTGGATAGGTGTTGACTCAATTATTAGAAGAGGCGTAAAAGTTGGAAACGGTGCAATAATAGGTGCAAACTCTTTTGTAAACAAGGATGTCCCTGATTTTGCTGTAGTTGCAGGTAGTCCAGCGAAAGTTATTAAAATGAGATTTGATGAAGATAAAATAAAAAAAATCAGCGACTCAAAATACTGGGAATATCCACCTAAAAAAGCTAGAGAGATTTTGAAAGAAATTTCTGAAAATTAAAGCTCTTTAGATTTTTATGCTAAAATATTTGTATGAGTTTATTTGAGCTAAAAAAAGAAAATAGAAGATTTTTTATAAAATTTTTTGGTATTAAAGCCAATTTTGTTTTGCCTTTTGGCGGAAACAATAAAATCATTTTGGTAAAAAAAGACGGAACAGAAAAACGTGTACACTCAATAAAAGGTGTAAAAGTTAAATTTCACGGTTCAAACGCTATATTCAAAGTATATGAACCAATTCCACATTTTTCAAAATGCAAATTTACTTTTGCTGATGAGTCTGTAATTAGTATAAAATCGTCTTTTGATATTATTAAAAACCTAGAAGTTATGACAGAGGCTAAAGGTTCACAACTTATTATCGGTGAAAATTTTGGTATAAACAGCGGATACATTTTGTTCCATAAAAAAGAAAATAATAAAATTGAAATTGGTGACGATTGTATGTGTGCAAAAGGAATTACAATAAGAACTTGCGACGGTCACAAAATCAAATCACTTGAAACAGGCGAAGTGATTAATGAAGATAAAGATATAAAAATTGGTAATCACGTTTGGTTAGGTCAAGATGTCACTATTTTAAAAGGGGCTGAAATTCCTAACAACACGACAGTTGCCTTTAGAGCAATCGTGACAAAAAAATTCACAGAAGAAAACACTATTTTAGCAGGTAGCCCAGCAAAAGTTGTTAAAAATAATATAAACTGGGAAAGAAAATAATTTTTCCATGCTAAAATATAAACTATAAATACAAATCAAGGAGAAATACTTAATGAAAAAAGCGTTAATAACAGGTATTACAGGTCAAGACGGTTCATATTTAGCAGAACTTTTATTAGATAAAGGTTATGAAGTTCACGGTATCAAAAGACGTGCATCTTCTTTCAATACATCAAGAATTGACCACTTGTACCAAGATATTCACGATAAAAATGCAAAATTTATTTTACACTACGGAGATTTATCAGATTCTTCAAACTTAACAAAATTAGTTCACGACATTGAACCTGATGAAATCTATAACCTAGCTGCTCAATCACATGTAAAAGTATCTTGGGATTGTCCTGAATACACAGCAGATTGCGACGCACTAGGAACTTTAAGACTTTTAGAAGCAATTAGAATGAACAAACTTGAAAACAAAACTAAATTCTATCAAGCTTCAACATCAGAATTATTCGGTTTAATCCAAGAACCAATTCAAAAAGAAACAACACCATTCTATCCACGTTCACCTTATGCAGTAGCAAAACTTTATGCATACTGGATTTGTGTAAACTATAGAGAAAGTTTTGGTATCTTTGCATCAAACGGTATCTTGTTTAACCACGAATCACCAAGAAGAGGTGAAACATTCGTAACTCGTAAGATTACAATGGCAGCAACAAAAATCAAAGTAGGTTTACAAGATAAATTATACTTAGGTAATCTTGATTCAAAACGTGACTGGGGACATGCAAAAGATTACGTAGAAGGTATGTGGAGAATTTTACAACAAGACCACCCTGACAACTACGTACTTGCAACAGGCGTAACTACTTCAATCAGAGATTTCTGCCGTATGGCATTTGAAAGACTTGGCATTGAATTAGAATTTGTAGGCACAGGTGTTGATGAAAAAGGTATCGACAAAGCAACTGGCAAAACATTAATCGAAGTTGACCCAAGATACTTCAGACCAGCAGAAGTTGATTTACTTTTAGGTGATAGCACAAAAGCAAGAAACGAATTAGGCTGGAAACCAACTTATGATTTACAAGCACTTGTAAACGAAATGGTTGATTCTGATTTAGAATTAGCTAAAAAAGAAAAAACATTAAGAGAACACGGATACCAAGTTCTTGTTCCACAAGAAGTATAGCGATAGCCGGTGTAAAGCCTGAAAAGACTTACAGAAGTGCAAGGCTTTGGAAGACGGAACACTACGAAACCGCAGTAGCGGAGTGGAGCAATCTTTGATTGCACAGGCGGAATGTCATTGCTAGGAATGTAATGAAGAAGTAATCCAAAATTTATTTAAGTAACAGAGGCAGAAGAAAATGATGGAAAAAAATGCAAAAATATTTTTAACAGGTCACAGAGGATTAGTTGGTAGTGCTATTTATAGACGATTAGTAAAAGAGGGATTTACTAATATTATCACTAGAACTCACGCTGAACTTGATTTATGTAATCAACAAGCTGTTGATGAATTTTTTGCAAAAGAAAAACCTGAATACGTAATACTTGCAGCAGCTAAAGTTGGCGGTATTATGGCAAATTCTAAATATCCAGCAGAATTTATTTACCAAAATCTTATGATTGGTACAAACATCGTTCATTCTTCATACAAATACGGAGTTAAAAAACTTTTAAACCTTGGTTCTTCTTGTATTTACCCAAGATTAGCTCCACAACCTATGAAAGAAGACTGTCTTTTAACATCAGAACTTGAAAAAACAAACGAAGCATACGCTTTGGCAAAAATATCTATCATTAAATTATGTAGATATTACAACCAACAATATGGAACAAACTTTATCTCAGGTATGCCAACAAACCAATACGGTATCGGAGATAACTTCAATATGGAAACAGCTCACTTGTTGCCAATGATTTTAAGAAGATTTCATTTAGCTAAATTACTTATGAACGGTGATTTTGAGGCTATCAAGAAAGACTTAAAACGTTATAAATTAGGTTGGGGTCTTGATGAAAAATTAAATGATAATAATATCGAAGAAATTTTGAATGAAGTTGGTGCATACAAAGACCACGTAGTGCTTTGGGGTGACGGCTCAGTTTATCGTGAAATGATGTGTTCAGATGACTTGGCAGATGCTTGCGTATACTTGCTTATGAACAAGGATTACGACGAAGTCGGCGAACTTGTAAACATCACTAAAGGTGACGATATTCAATTAAAAGATTTATTTGAAATAGTTAAACGAGTTGTAGGATATGAGGGTGAAATTGTTTACGATAAAACAAAACCAAACGGAACTCCAAGAAAAATGATGGATGCAACTCATATTAAAGAACTTGGCTGGCAACCTAAAATCGACCTTGAACAAGGTATAACAGATTTCTATAATTGGTATATTAGTGAATAAAACTACCCCTCGCCACATTTTTGCTTATGCAAAAATAGGGGAGAGGAGAAATTTTTAGTTGAAAGCTATGCTTGAAACTTTAAAATTTCGGTGAGGGTACTTTTGGATTGCTTCACTTCGTTCGCAATGACAAAATTCTACTCACACTTACTATTTACTACTTGTGATATAATCAGCGTATGGAAAAAGCAAAAAAGTTTTTACAAAAAATACCTTATATATTGTTAGCCTTAATTTTTATTCTAGGAATATATCTTAGATTAAGGGTTTATTTAACAAACCAATCTTTTTGGCATGATGAATGTGCACTTGCTTGGAATATCGTAAACAGAGATTATCTTGGCTTATTCCAACCTCTTAGATTTTTGCAAGTCGCACCACCAATGTTTTTAGTTTATACAAAAATACTTGTAAAATATTTAGGTACAGCTGAATTGATATTCAGAATAGTTCCTTTCTTTTCAAGTATTTTAGCTATGTTTATGTTTTATTTTTTAAGTAAAACCTTGTTTAGCACAAAGAAAGCTATCCTTTGTGCATCCTTACTTTTTGCGATAAATTTTCCATTATATTACTACTCTGCAGAGTTCAAACCTTATATCACAGATGTTTTATTCTGCATATTTACAATATACATTTATCAGTATTTGAATAAAGAAAGCCTATTTTTATATTCAATAATTTTGTCTACTTTTATTTGGTTTTCTTTTCCAACCGCATTTTTAATAAGTGCAATCGCACTATTACTTTTATTTAGCAGACATTATAAATTAAATGAAAAGGTTTCTTTTTTAACTCCATTACTTGTTAGTGGACTTGCCTTTTATTTCTGCTATTTTCAAAAAGTTTTTGAAACAGAAAACAAAGGTATGACAACATATTGGGGAAATGAATTTGTAAATGTTGATAATTATTTAAACATTTTCCAAAATGCAAATTCTTTTATATTTTCACCAGAATACATTTTACCAATACTAATGCTAATTGGCTTAATCATATATTTTTATGAAAGAAGTAAATTCGCATTATTTTCAATATTAACCTTAGCAATAATAATTACAGTTTCTGCCTTGCATTTATATCCATTTTCAGGAAGATTAATTTTATTTTTAATACCGATAGCAATTTTACTTGCCGTAAAACCAGTAGATATAAGAAATTTTGTAGGATATATTTTACTTGCAGTATTTTTATATGGTGCATATCCACAACTTGAAAACACATATAAAGCAATCGTTAAAAATAATTACTATAAAAACAATTCAACACCTAGAGAAATGGCTGAATATTTAAAAAGAAATATTAAAAAAGGTGATGTAGTATTCGTAAACCAAGCCTCAAATAGTGATTACTTATACTATAAACAAATTTACGAAATCCAAAACAAAGAATTAATAGAAAGCCCACAATTTTTCAAAAAAGGAACAAAAGTCTGGTTCTTCTTACCTAACGATGCAAAAAGAACTTATGAAAAAGATATAAAAAACAAATATAAAATTTACTACCACAATGTAAAAGGTAATAGTGGCTTGCTTTACGGTATAAAAGTTCGCTAAAAATAAAAACTTTAATAAAAAATCCAAATATCCTCTATACGTATGATGATAGATACTAGAATATAACCTATACTTAAATTTGTTAAAAAAAATATAACAGACGTATTATAAAAGGATAGGGAAAGAGGAAATGGCAATTACTGTAAATACCAATATTCCATCATTGGTAGCTCAAAAATGTTTAAACAATGCTTCAGACAAAATGAACACAGCAATGCAACGTATGTCAACAGGTTTGAGAATTAACTCAGCAAAAGACGATGCAGCAGGTTCAGCTGTAGCAACAAAATTGGATTACAAAATCAGTTCATTAAGTGTTGCACAAGACAACGCACAAATGGGTACATCATTACTACAAACAACAGAAGGTACTCTTGACGTTATTCAATCAAACATGCAACGTATCAGAGATTTAACAGAACAAGCTGCCAACGGTACTTACGGTACAGACGCAATGACAGCTATTAAATCAGAAGTTGGTGCAAGACTTAGAGAAATTACTCGTATGTCTAACACAGCAGAATTTAATGGTAAAAAAGTTTTAGACGGAAGTTGCGACGACATCAATCTTCAAGTTGGTATTGAAAGTAACTCAGATAGTATCATCAGCCTTGATAAAGAAATTTTCTCTTCAACTGCAGCAACAAAATTACTAGATATTTATGGCGATGCAGCAAACGATGATGATAAACATAAATACAACTTCAATGTAAAAACTACATTATACGAAGATCCAGATAATGCTGGTGATTTATACGCAAAAGTTAATAATGACTTCATAAAAGTCGAAAAAGACGCTACTGATGATAGCGTATACCACCCAACATTTAAAGCAGGAGCAGAAGATCCAAAATCATATGCTGATTGTGAATTTGCAAACAGTGATGCAGAATTATTAGCAAGATTAAAAAGACAAGATCCTTATGTAGATGATGCTGGCACAGCAGCAGACCCAACAGATGATATTTCAGAATTTACTCTTAGCTTAAAATCTGATGATGCTGTAGCAATGAATACTGGTACAACAGATGAAGAAAACCAAGTTATCGACAGCATGATGAGTTGGGTTTATGCAAACGATTCATTTGCACAAAAATTCTTAGATAACATCGACTCTGCAATCGCAGAAGTTACAACAAGAAAAACTGAACTTGGTGCAGCAATGCAAAGAATCAATTCAGCAGTAGATGTAGCAAAAACAATGGAAACAAACTTAACAGATGCAGTTTCATTGATTAAGGACGCAGATATTGCAGAAGAATCTTCAAACTACGTAAAGAATCAAATCTTACAACAATCAGCTGCAAGCTTGTTAGCAACAGCTAACCAAACTCCACAAATTGCATTGCAGTTAATTTAGTGTGAGCAAGACAAAAAATAAATAAACAGAGGTGCTGAGCTAAAGCTCAACACCTCTTTATATATTGTCATTGCGAGGAGTACAACGACGAAGCAATCTAAAAATATTTTTGGATTACTTCGCTATCGCTCGTAATGACAATGCACCTCTGCTCGCTTTGCTCCTGTAAAATCAACTAATACACTTACGCTCGCAATACACTACGTTTCCTTTTATCCGTAAGGCATTAATTTGGATAATATGCCTAACGGCTTAAAGTCAACTACGGAGACAGGCTCACAAGTTTC
>ERZ808278.287-NODE-287-length-37822-cov-5.471073_pt1 | contig 37822 bp, 34 predicted proteins | sample MGYA00521239_ERZ808278 | MGnify/ENA primary metagenome ERZ808278 (study PRJEB31516, sample SAMN03275600) | gut metagenome | biome: mammalia-associated habitat; material: feces | host: Papio cynocephalus | place: Kenya | collected 2012-07-17 ... | reverse complement strand
CAAAATTTATTAAACAAGTAGTTTTCAATTATTTAATTGGAAATACAGATGCACATGGTAAGAATTTTTCAATTTTCTTAGATTCTAGAACCTTAACACCAGCTTATGATTTATTATGTTCTAGCGTATATGATTGTGACCAAAGAATTGCGATGAAAATTGGTAAAGCACGATATTATAAAGATGTAACAGAAAAAGATTGGGTAAAATTTTCACAAGATTTAGATGTTTCTCCAAAATTTGTAAACACAGAATTAGAAAAACAAAAACAAATTTTACCAAAAGTTATAGAAAATATCGTAAAAGAACTAGATTCAGAAATAGGATTTAAAATTTTAGAAATAGTACAAGAAAATTGCAAATAAAATAATTAAAAGTCACGTACTTTACACCATTTCTCTCAATTTCTTTAGTTGGTCACGAATTTGTGCTGCACGTTCAAAGTCTAGTATTTTCGCAGCTTTCTTCATATCTTTTTCAAGTTTATCAATCAATTTTGGCAAATCTTTTTTATCAATACCAAGTTCAACCATTTCTTCTGCAACAATATCTTCCAAGTTTCTATAGCTTGCAACAAGTGCAAGAAGATTGTTTTCAATAGGTTTTTTAATAGTTTGAGGAATAATTCCATACTTGTCGTTATATTCCATTTGAAGTTTACGTCGACGTTCTGTTTCATCAATAGCTTGTTTCATTGAATCTGTCATAACATCTGCGTACATAATAACTTCACCGCAAGAGTTACGAGCAGCACGACCAATTGTTTGGATTAAGCTTGTTTCTGAACGTAAAAAGCCCTCTTTATCAGCATCCATAATTGCAACAAGTGAAACCTCTGGAATATCAAGACCCTCTCTTAAAAGGTTAACACCTACAAGAACATCAAATTCACCAAGTCTTAAATCACGCAGAATTTCAATACGTTCTATTGATTTAACCTCACTATGCAAATATCTAACTTTTATACCCTCTGACAAGAAGAAATCTGTTAAATCTTCTGCCATACGTTTTGTAAGAGTTGTAATCAAAACTCTTTCGTCTTTTTCTGCACGTTTTTTAATTTCTGCCATCAAATCTGTAATTTGATTTTCAATAGGACGAACAGAAATTTTTGGATCAACAAGCCCTGTTGGACGAATGATTTGCTCAACTATTTGAGAAGATGTTTGTCTTTCAAATTCTGCTGGAGTTGCAGAAATGTAGATTTTTTGTCCAACTTTATCAAAAAATTCTTTGTTTTTAAGAGGTCTATTATCCTTTGCACAAGGTAATCTAAATCCATATTCTATCAAGGTATCTTTTCTAGATGCATCACCGTGGCTCATACCTTTTATTTGAGGTAAAGTTACGTGAGATTCATCAATTACAGTAAGAAAATCACCTCTGAAATAATCCAACAACGTTGCTGGAGCAGAACCCACCGGACGACGCTCAATTATACGAGAATAATTTTCGATACCTGAGCAATAGCCCATCTCCTTAATCATTTCAATATCGTATTTTACACGTTGTTCAAGTCTTTGAGCCTCAATAAGTTTATTATTTTTTTCTAACTCAACAAGTCGATTTTTCAATTCTTGTTTAATCAAACTAATTGTTTCATCCACATTTTCATCATAAGAAATATAGTGAACAGCTGGATAAATCACAACATTCTTAGGTATTTCAAGTATTTCACCTGTTACACCATCTATTTTTGTAATCTTTTCTACTTCGTCGCCAAAGAACGAAACTCTTGTAATAGCTTTTTCGTAAGATGGCATAATTTCGACAATATCGCCTCTTGCTCTAAAGTTTGCACGTTCTAGAGCAACGTCATTTCTTGTATATTGAACAGAAACAAGATGTTTTAATAAATCTTCTCTTGATAATTCATCACCTACGTGAATATCTATAGCACCTTTAAAATAGTTTTCAGGTAAACCCAAACCATAAATACAACTAACAGAAGCAACAACAATTACATCATTTCTTTCATACAAACTACGAGTTGTATTGTGACGCAAACGGTCAATTTCATCGTTGATACTTGCAGATTTTTCAATATATGTATCAGTACGTGGAATATAAGCTTCCGGTTGATAATAATCGTAATAAGAAATAAAATATTCTACTGCATTATCAGGAAAAAGCTCTTTAAACTCGTTATATAATTGAGCAGCAAGAGTTTTGTTATGAGCGATAATAAGAGTAGGTTTTTGAACTTGTTCAATCACATTTGCAATCGTAAAAGTTTTCCCTGAACCCGTAATACCCAACAAAGTTTGAGTATCATAACCTTTATTTATACCCTCAACGAGTTTTTCGATAGCCTTTGGCTGATCGCCTGATGGTTTATATTTAGAAGATATTTTAAATTTCTTATCCATAAAATTATTTTATATCAATTAGAAAAAATCTTCCACAATATGCAGTATTTACATGCTTTTTTAAATTTGATACTATAATCATGTAAGAGAAAGAGTAGTGAAATATAATGGCTTTTTTATTTGTAAACAAACATTCTAACGCAGCAAAACAAGAAACAGAAGCAGATAAAATAAAAGATGAAAGAACGCAACAAATTAGAGAAGCATTAAGAAGCTACATCCATAAAAACAATATGGAGAACGCAATAGCTAAAGAGAAAAATGCTAATATCTTAAACTCTTTGCTAGAAGACTAATTTTTTATCAAATCAAAAAACAATCCTAATCGGCAGTTTTATAACTGCCGATTTCCGTATACATACATGTTTAAGACATGTTACGAGTGGCGAAATCGTGTTATAACACGATTTCGCCTTACAAACAAAATTAATTTTTACAAAAAAGGCAATAATTTTTGAGAAAAATACTTTATATAGATGTAAGGAAATTATACAGAGGTAAATTTAGGAGTTTATATATATGGCAAGAGTTTTGGTTTCAATGCCCGAAGAATTTTTAAACAGAATTGATGAAGTTGCTGATAACGAAAGTCGTTCTCGTTCAGAACTTATTCGTGAAGCTCTAAGAACATATATCCATAAAAATACAACAAGACATACAATTACAGCAGACAAGAATGCAGAAATCTTAGATGCACTTCTTGATGACTAAAAAGTTTTAAATGACGGAAGAAATTAATATTTGGTAAAATTAGGGTAAATAAATTTAGGTAAGTAATTTAATAAAATGGGACTTTTGAAAGTCCTATTTTTTTTGCCAAATTTTATTTGCATTTTGTTGGGCAAGTATGCCCAACCTACTAAACTGAGCTAGACTCAACATCAGAGTTTGGAGAACGGACAATGCGTTCGTTAATCAGATTCCGGATCAAGTCCGGAATGACAGTATTTTGAGGAGAGCGTAGGGTGGGAATTTAAAATAATTTTAAATTTACAAATATATTCTATGAGTTTTTCCCACCGACAATATCTATCAGTTCTAACCTTATAACATTTGACGTACAAATATTTTTAGAGTAAATTAACTATGTTATGAAAATCGTAATATACGGAGCAAGTGAAATTGCTAGCCTTATTGCAAAAGAATTTCACCAAGTCCACGAAATCACAGTTATAGATAAAGAAGAAAATAAAACAGAAGAGTTTAGCCGATTAGATATTAGATTTATAAATTGCGAAGCTTTAACTATTGACGTGCTAAAAAATATTAATATCAAAAACGCTGACACATTAATAGCTTGTTCTACAAGCGACGAAAAAAATATTCTTGCTTGTATGACAGCAAAAAGACTTTGTCCAATAAAGACAATTTGTTTTGTATCAAAAGAAGAATACAAAACTTCAATGGGCTTAACTCGTGATAGCGAATATTCTGGCAAGTTATTTATCGACAATATTATTTGGCCAGAAGAAATTCTTACAAAAGAAATTTTCCAAATCGTAACTATTGAAAAAGCATTAGATGCTGAAAACTTTGCAAAAGGCAGAGCAATGCTACTTGAATACAAGCTTGACGAAGACTCTATCCTTGTTGGTAAAAAAGTTAGAGAATGTGATTTTCCACCAGAATCCCTAATCGTAGGTATTCATAGAGGGGAAGAACTTTCTATTCCAAATGGTGAAACAGTTCTTGAATCAGACGACAAAATTATTTTTATGGGACTTTCAACATCCCTATCAATGCTTGCTGCAAGATTTTTCCACGAAAAAAATTACAACAAATCAATCGCCATAATCGGTGGTGGTAATGTTGGGCTTATGCTTGCTAAAAATCTTGAAAAAACAAAAGTTCATTTGAAAGTAATCGAAAAGGATTTAGCAAGATGCGAACACTTGGCAGAAGTTTTGACAAACACACTTGTAATCAATGGTGACGGTACTGATTTAGAATTATTAAATCAAGAAGAAATTCTTGAAATGGATGCTGTTATTAGCGTTACTGATAACGATGAAAAGAATTTATTATGTTCACTTTTAGCTAAGCAACTTGGCGTAAAACGTATTATTTCAAGAGTTTCAAAGAACGTAAACATTTCTCTATTTGATAGAGTTGGTATTGATATTACGGTTTCTCCAAAACTTGCAGCTCTTCACGAAATAAAGAATTTACTTTCTGAAGAAATCAATGTTGATATTCTTGCAACAGTTGAAAAAGGTAAGGGTGAAGTTCTTGAAATAAATATTGATGAAGCTTTCAAAGAAGTAAAGCTTATGGATTTAAAACTTCCACGTAGAGCTATTATCGGTATTATTCACCGTAACAACAGAGTTATTATTCCAAAAGGTGACACCTTGATTAGACCAGAAGATAAACTTATTATCTTCACAACAAAAGAAAGTGCACCTGTAATAAAAGATTTTTTCAAAGGTAGTTAGTAAATGAGATTATATTATCTTATAGATTCGTTAGGGTTAGTATTTTCTGCAATAGGTATAATGAGCTTTTTGCCTTGTATTGTTGCACTAATTTATGGCGATATGTTTTCAATAATCTTATTTGCAATATTAGGTTTGATAACTTTTTTAATCGGTCAACTAATGCATAGACTTACACCGTCTGAAAGATTACTAAACCTAAAAAAAACAGAAGCCTTAGCTATCGTATTGTTATCTTGGGTTTCTTTTTGGTTAATCTCAACAGTACCATTTTTATTCTATGGACTAAATCCAATAAACGCTTTATTTGAAGCCATATCAGGTATAACCTCTTGTGGGGCTACGATTTTAACGAATTATGATTTTCCAAAAACATTCTTCTTTTATAGAGCCTATATTCAATGGCTAGGCGGTATGGGAATTATCATCCTATTTACAGCCGTACTACCTCAGTTTGCCGTAGCTGGTAGACAAATGTTTTTTGCAGAAGCTCCAGGGTCTAGAGAAGAAAACCTTACACCAAGAATCAAATATACCGCAAGTGCTTTGTGGGGCTTGTATGTTGGATTAACAGTTTTACAAATAATTTTATTAAACGTTACTGGGCTAAAACTATTTGATGCCATTTGTATTTCGCTTACAACTATCTCTGCTGGTGGATTTTCACCGCTTGCAAATAGCGTAGGCGGTTATCACTCAATGATTTGCAACTGGATATGCATTTTGTTTATGTTTATTGCTGGTTGCAACTTTGCACTTATGCACAAGGCTATCGTAAAAAAAGACCCTACGTTAATGGTTAAAAATGAAGAATTTAGATTTTACTTTTTATTCGTAAGTATAATTTGTTTAATCCTTGCTGGTTCATTATTCTTAAGCGAAAATTCTATAACCTTTAAAACATTTACTGATGCAGTATTTTCAACTATATCAATAATAACTTCAACAGGTCACACTACAGCAAACTTTGGGACTTGGTCACACCAAGCCTTGGCATTACTATTCTGCACAACCGTTGTTGGTTCTTGTGCTGGGTCTTGCGGTGGAGGTATCAAAATTATTAGAGCAATTATTTGTTTTAAATACTTAAAATCAGAAATCACAAAGATTTTACACCCAAACGCAGTTATAAATATTAAAATCGATAATAACGTCGTGACAAAAGAAGTAAGACGACAAGTTTTAACCTTTATCGTATTTTATTTCTTGATATTTATGATAAGCGTATTTGTCGCAACCTTAATTGAAAACAATTTGTTTGTAGGTCTAAGCGGTTCTGTTTCAACTCTAGGTCTTGTTGGCGTTGGTGCAGGCTCTATCATAGGACCATCTGAGGGATTTAATAGTCTTCAACCAGCAACAAAAATGTTGTTTATGTTTAATATGCTAATCGGACGTTTAGAAATCGTTCCTGTTATTGTTTTATTAAATAAAGATTTTTGGAAATTATCTAAACAATAGGCAAATGTTATTCCCTTCTCCCAAAACTGGGAGAAGCGGATTGTTGCCAGAGAGCGGAGTGCCTTTGCGAAGCAAAACACGAAGGCTCGTTTAACGGCAACAACCAAGCAAGATGTCTGAAGGACAGATGAGGGTTCACTCATATTTACCCTCACCGAAATTTTAAAGTTTCAAGCAAAGCTTTCAACTAAAAATTTCTCCTCTCCCCTATTTGCTAATAGCAAATGTGGCGAGGAAATTGTCTACTCACAACTCACTAACACCGGCTCACGCAAGTTTACCCCTTAAAAAGTAAACTCATGCCAGCTCGGAAATAGTTTTTTAACTCTGCAAATGAGCGTATTTGAGATAACATTTTTAAAATGTATTCAGGTCTTAGATAAAATTTTCTAACTGCAAGTTTATGAAGCTCCATAACTCTTTCTCTTGACAAACAATGAGTTTTAATAATTGGATAAAAATATGCACCCTTGTACGAATAATGCTCATCAAACATATTATAAGTTTTTGCATAATTATAGAATTTTGTTCCAGGTAGCGGAACTGCCGTGTAAAAGCTTACAAAATCAGGATTTAATTCTATTGCCAAATCAATAGACTGTTTTATTGTGCTTTCATCATCCCACGGTAAACCTATTACAAAATACGCATAAGATTTCATTTTTGCACGTCTAATCATTTTGAAACAATCTCTTATTTCAAAAATTGTGGTTTTCTTTTCGATTTTATCTAAAATAAATTGAGAACCACTTTCAACTCCGACACTAACAAGACGACAACCAGCCTTGTACATCAAATTCAAAAGACTTTGGTCAATTGTATCAACACGAGTATTTGCAGACCAAGTTATTTTAAGTTTTTCTTTTATAAGTTTTTTGCATAAATCTACAACCCATTCTTTATCCTGATTAAATATATCAGCCCAGAAAACAAAGTTTGTAATCTTATAATTTTTTATACAGTCTTTTATTTCTAAAATAATATTTTCAGGACTTCTACGTCTAACAATAGGTCCTGAAACAGGTGTTGCAAGACAGAAGAAACAATGATAAGGACATCCTCGAGAAACTTTTATAATAGCTTGAGGTTTATCATTATCAGGTCTTCTATAAATATTATTATCAATTAAATGTCTTGCTGGAAAAGGTAGTTCGTCTAAATTTTCAATAAACGGTCTACGGCCTGTAAATTTTACGGTAAAGTTATCTCTATAACAAATGCCTAAAATATCTGAATATTCTTTACCCTCTAAAATTTCTTTTAAAGTTTCTTCTGCCTCACCAACAATAATTATATCAATGAATTTGTTATCATATAAAAACTCTTTATTCTTAGTTAAAAATGGTGCACCTTTTGCAATAGTAACCATTTTTGGAAATCTTTTTTTAGCTAACTCAATAGCTTTAAAATCAGACTCTAAAGTCGGAATAGCAACATTTACAACTAAATAATCAGGTTGGAATTTTTCTAAATCAGACATAAAATCTCCACCGATAGAGTAATCAGAAATTTTAGCCTCATAATTAGCAAGTTCTGCAACACCTGCTAAATACAACAAATCCATAGGCGGAAGAGGTGGAATTATAAACAATTCCTTAACAGGTTGTTGGCATCTATCTTCCCTGTTTAAAACAGGTGATGGTGGGTATATAAAAAAGATTTTCTTCTTCATAATTTAAATCTATATTTAAAATTACTTCTAGTCAAGTTATTACTTTTGTGTTAACTTTAAATAGGAAGAAACTAGCAAAATAAAAGGAAAAGAATATGAGCATAGCTGATGAATTAGCAACAGTATATGATGCCAAAAGTACAGAAGCTGAAATGTACAAATTTTGGGAAGATAACGAATTTTTTAAAGCAGATAACAAAAGTGATAAACCACCATTTTCAATGGTAATTCCACCACCAAACGTAACTGGGGTATTACACATGGGACACGCTCTTGACGAAACTCTTCAAGACATCCTTACACGTTACCACAGAATGGCAGGTTACGAAGCACTTTGGATTCCAGGTACTGACCACGCTGGTATCGCAACTCAAGCAGTTGTAGAAAAGAAACTTAGAGCAGAGGGTAAATCACGTTTCGATTTAGGCCGTGAAAAATTCTTGGAAGAAACTTGGAAATGGACTAACGAACACAAGTCTGCAATCCTTGACCAATGCAAACGTTTAGGTGTTTCTTTTGATAGAACAAGAGAAAGATTTACATTCGATGAGGGTTGTTCAGCTGCTGTAAAAAAAGTTTTCGTTGATTTATACAACAAGGGCTTAATTTACAAGGGTGCATATATCGTAAACTGGTGTCCACGTTGTCAATCAGCTATTTCTGATATTGAAACAGAATACGAAACAGAAAAAGGTCATTTATGGGAAATTTCTTACCCATTAGTAAATGAACAAGGTGCAATCGTTGTTGCAACAACAAGACCTGAAACAATGTTCGGTGATGTTGCAATCGCAGTTCACCCTGACGACCACAAATATAGCGAACTTATCGGTAAAACAGTTTATATTCCACTTTCAAGACGTGAAATTCCTATTATTGCCGATGAGTATGTTGATAAATCATTTGGTACAGGTGCTGTTAAAATTACTCCAGCACACGACCCTAACGACTATGAAGTTGGTAAACGTCACAATATGAAACCTATTTGGGTTATTGACGAAGAGGGTAAATTAAAAGACTGTCCAGAAGTTCCTGAAAAATACCGTGGAATGGACAGATACGAAGCTAGAGAAGCTATCGTTGGTGATTTACAATACCAAAACTTCTTATTAAGAATTAAAGACCACGAACACAATGTTGGTAAATGCCAACGTTGTAATACAACTATCGAACCATTATTATCAGAACAATGGTTTGTAAAAATGGAACCTCTTGCAAAAGAAGCTATTGCAGCGGTTAAAGATGGTCGTATCAAATTTATTCCTGAAAGATGGGAAAAGAATTATTTAGGCTGGATGGAAAACATTCGTGACTGGTGTATTTCTCGTCAATTATGGTGGGGACACCAAATTCCAGCATACTACCATAACGAAACAGGCGAAATGGTTGTAGCAGAACAAAATCCTGATCCTGAACATTACACACAAGACACAGACTGTCTTGATACTTGGTTCTCATCAGGCTTATGGCCATTCTCTACAATGGGATTTCCAAATACAGAAACAGATGATTTCAAAAAATTCTATCCAACTTCGGTTCTAGTAACTGGTTTTGATATTATCTTCTTCTGGGTAGCTAGAATGATTACAATGGGCTTAGAATTTACAGGAAAAGCACCATTCTCTACAGTTTATATTCACGGGCTTATCAGAGATGAAAAAGGTCAAAAAATGTCTAAATCAAAAGGCAACACAATCGACCCAGTTAAAATCATTGATAAATACGGTTGTGACGCATTAAGATTTACGCTTACATCACTTTGTACTTATGGTGGTCAAGATATTAAAATCTCTGATGAAAGATTTGAATACGGAAGAAACTTCGCAAACAAAATCTGGAATGCATCAAGATTTGTACTTATGAACCTTGATGGCGTTGATAACAACGATATTGATATGAATACTTTAACTCTTGCTGACAAATGGATTTTAAACAAATTAAACAACGTAGCAAAAGACGTTAACGAAAATATCAAGAATTACAGAATCGGTGAAATTGCACATATTTTATATGATTTCTTCTGGAATTCATATTGCGACTGGTATGTAGAAATTGCTAAAATCCAATTACAAAACCAAGAACAAAAACTAAACACTCAAAGAGTTTTGAGATATGTTCTTGATATGTCTTTGAGATTATTACACCCAATTATGCCACATATCACAGAAAAAATTTGGCAATTAATTCCAAAAAAATCTGAATTTAAAGCAGTTATCAAGGCTACATATCCAACATACAAGGAAGAATTAGCTTTCACAAAAGAAGCTAATCAAATGGAATTAGTATTTGAAACAATCAAATCTCTAAGAAACGTAAGACAAAGCTTCAACATTTCTCCATCTGTTCCAATTAACATTGAAATTAGAGCAGAAGAGGGTGAAAAACCTGTATTTGAAGCCGTAACATCTTACATCAAGAGATTAGCAAGAATCAACGAAATCACATTTGCTGATGCAGCAGTTGATGTACCTAAAAAATCAGCAGCTTGTGTTGTTTCAAAATCAAGAATAATTATTCCTCTTGAAGACTTGATTGACTTGAATGCAGAAATCAAACGTCAAGAAAAGAAACTTGATAAATTAACTGCAGAAAAAAATTCATTACTTGGTAGATTGAATAACGAAAAATTCACATCTAAAGCTCCAAAAGAAGTAATCGAGCAATCAAAAGCTAGAGTAGAAGAAATTACTCATCAAGAAGACTCTATTCAAGAACTTATCAACAACTTAAAATAATAAAGAGTTTTATATTTATAAAGAAGAGGACGATATTAAAATGTCGCCCTCTTCTTTTTTTACTTTAAACAGAGGATAAAAAGTTATAAAAAATATTTTAGAATAGAAATTGGAGAAGAGGTAAAATATTATGATTACAAGCATTGGTTCAAGTAATGAAACTTTAGCTGAAATCCTAGCAAAATTAAATCAGACAAGTACAGATAGTACAGCTTCGACTGGCAATACAACTGGTCAAAGTTCATCCCTACAAGGTACAATTGGTGATTTAAGCGTAGATTTCCAACAAAGTTTAATGGCACTTTTATCATCAGATACAAAAGGTGAAGAAGAAACTTCAGCACTAAATGACAATGATGACGATGACAAAAATGATTTAACAGCACGCCTTGGTGCACCTGCTGGTCTTGATTTAGAATACGATTTATCATCTCAATCGTTAACTGACAAATTGAAAAATATGAGCTTTATGAAAATGTTCGATTTTGATAAAGATGGCGAATTAACAAAAAATGATTTTAACGTAGCAAAAGAAAAATCACCGTTAGTTCAAAACATAGCAGATGCATTCGAAACAGCAACAAATACAGGTAAAATCTCTGGATTTTTCCAAAGTATGATTAATCAATACAAGGATTCACCAATAAGCCTTGTAAAAGATGCGGTAGAAGTATTTGCATAAAGTAATGAAAAAGATTTACAAAGGCGACAACATCTATGTTGTCGCCTTTGTTTTGTAAAAACTCTTTTCTAATTAAAAAAGTATGTTAAAATAATAAAAAAGAGGTTTTACATGAAAAAATATATATTATTATCAATTATTTGTACATTCTTAGTAAGCGGAGTTGCATTTGGTGCAAAATACAAAGTAAACACATCAGGGGCTGTAAAAAATCAACAAGGTAGCACAATTACTCAACCTAAAACAACACAAAGCAATCCTTATAGTGTTTATACTCCAACCTCATACAATGCAACAACACAGACTTCTCAAATTCAATACATTGACCTTGTAATGGATTATTCCGGCTCAATGTCAAGATGGATTGAGCAAGCAAAACGTACAATGTCTGGTATTATTGCACAAATTCCAAGTTCAACAAAAGTTGGTCTACGTGTATTTGGGCAAGGCAATTCAGGTTTAAATACTGCACCTCAAATGGGTACAGTTACAGGTACAAAAAAAGTTAATGGTAAAATTCAAGTATCAGCTAAAAGTGCCGTTCAACCATCAGCTTTTGGTGGTGACGGATGTACCGCAACATCAAAAATGGTTGCGTTATCACAAGCAAGTGCATCTTCACTTATTGCTGGTATGAGTTTAGCTCAAATCGGCGGTTCTACTCCAATGGTTTATGGTATGCAACGAGCAGTTGCAGAAGATTTTGCCGGATATGATAGAACTGCTCCTAAAAAATTAATTCTTATTACTGACGGTGGTGAAAACTGTGGGGGCGATCCTTGTAAATTTGCAAGAGATTTAATGCGACAACGTTCTGACATACACATTGACGTCATCTTAGTTGATTCAGGTTCAAATAAATTGTCTTGCCTTGCAAGTACAACTGGTGGTCACATGTACAAAGTTAATGATGTTTCTAAATTCTCAACTGTTTTAACTCAGTCAATGCAAGCACAACCTACAACAAGCACAACAACAAAGACAACAACTCCAAAACAACAACAATACGAATATTACAAGGACTAATTTAGAGAAACTTCAAATTGTCCGCCATACATTCTAACAGTCAAACGCATTGTTGCACCATTGTACCCAGTTGGTGGTGCTTTGAAAGTTGGAGTAGACATTATTGCTTGATAAACTTCGTCATTCAACATACCATTATCAGATTGTTTTGCAAATGCTCTATTTGTAAGCTGTCCTGATGATGAAACCTTGAAACTTACGACGCAAGTACCGTCACCCAAAATATTTGTAAAATCTATCTTTGAAGCTATTTTATTTCTAAGAGCAACCTTATAATAAGCCATTTCTTGAGGATTAGCTGATGTTGCAGTTGATGTTTTCGCAGTAGTTTGAGCCTTTGGTTTTTGAGTAGCCGTTGAAGTTTTTGAAGTTTGTTGTGGCTTTGTAGTAGTTGCGGGTTTAGACTTTGGTTGAGTATTACCAACATTTACTGGTTTTGAACCTTTTGGCATCGGCAAAGTTACTGCACTATTATTTTTAGTTTGAACTTTTTTTGGTGTTTGAGTTTTTTGAGGAGCAATTATTTTTTGAACAGGATTTTCAACCTGAACAGGTTCTTGCTCTACAACCGGTTCAGCTTGTGTTTCTTCTGCAACTCGAGTTTCTGCCACTTGCTGAGCAGTTGGTTTTGTATTATCCCAAAGTTTATCGATACTTGGAATGTTATTATTTATAGTTTGTTGTTCAACCTCTTTTTTAGCTTGTGCATTAGGGTCAGGATTTCCTACAAAGAAAACAATTACAAAAGATAAAATCAAACAAATTAAAAATATAGTCAAAGAAATTGGTTCAATTTTAATTTGTGGCAAATCCGGTCTTTCAAAAACGATTAAAGGTTCTTGTCTCTTTTCTTTTTTAGGAGTTTTTTCAACCTTTTCTTCTCTTACAACTTCTTTAGAGATTTTTTGTTCAAACTTAAAAGGATTATTATTTTCAAGTTTTTGTAAAGACGGTTCTTCTTTTGGAAGTTCTACACTTTCAACCTGTTCAACAATTTCATCAAAAGTATCGTTACCACAATCGCAGTAATCAGGTTTTACATCAAATTCAGTTCCACATTCTTTACATCTAAACATTTGTAATCCTTATCGTCTAACTGTTTCTGTATCGTTGTAATCTGTAGGAGAGCTATATTTTGAAGTATTAGAAACTTTAAATCCACCCTCAACATTAGTTATAACACGATTTGACCCAGCTGGAAAATCTAAAATAGAATGACCTTGATAACCTCTTATTACAGGAGCAATATATTGAATTGCCATTGGTGTATAAGATGGATTTAATGACCAAGTCTTAACATTAGAAACTTTTCCGTATTTATCAACTGTAAAAGAGAATTTGAAAACGACGCCATTTTGAACATCAGGAAGTCGAGAATCTTTCATAATTTGATTTTGCAAATTTGAACGCCAAACATTCCAAGCAATTTCCTCTTGCTGAGGGGTCATTGTTTTTGCTTGAGGTTTTGAAGTTGTTTGCTGAACCTTGTTAGCTGGTTTTGATGTTACTTTTGAAACAGTTTTTGGAGCTTCAACTTTTTTAACTGTTTCTTTAGGAGTTTGAACGACCTTATTTACAGTTTGAGTTTTAGGTTGTTCTACCTTTTGTTGTTCAACTTTTTGTGTCACAGGTTCAGAAACAGATTGAGAAATTGGTTTCGGCTTTTGAAGTTCTTCTCTGCTTACAGTTGCAATAACTTCATCATTCGTAGTTTCTTGGGGTTTGTAATCCTGATCTGTAACCATATAGCTAGAATCTGTAACAAGCACGTTTGAGTGCATTTGAGGTTTGATACAACAAATGCACGCAGTTATTATGATTGCTACAATTAGCAATATTTTTACAAAAGAATTATAATTCATTAATCTCTATCAACTTTATCTATTAATTCATCACAAGCAAAAATGCCGAATTTAGTAGCACTTAGCATATAAGTTTCAGCAATCAAAATTGCTGTTGGAACAAGTGCTGCCAAAAAGCTCAATGCCATTCCGCCAAGGTCACCACCCATTTCTTGCATAAAGTATGAAACGTTCATTGAAAATTCAATAAAGATAATGCATAAACCGATAGTAAATGATTGACGCATTTCTGTATTTAATTTTCTAATACCTTCAAGACCGAAGATTTCAACACCGTGTTGAAGATAGTTGCTAAAACCGTCTGTTTTCAATACATTTGAAGATTGGATTTTCTTATTGCAAGTAAATGCATTAACAAAAGCAAAGAATGCAAATACAATCATTACAGTTGCCAAAACTAAGAACACAGGGCTAAATCTTAAGCCTGAAATTCTTATCCAACCAGCAGCCTCTGGAAAACACATTGCCAAAGTATTTGATACACCATAAGCCAAGAATGGAGCTGTACAAATACCTAATAAGATTTCACCTGCTGATTTAAGTTGTAACATAAATGATTTATCTTTGATATTTCTGATTTTTGTTGCACTTAAAGAGTTTGCAAATCTTTCAATCCAATTTTGGTATTCTTTAACAACTTTTTCAAAATCTTCTCTGTATTCGTAATGGTTTAATTCTTTTGATAATTCTACGCTATTGTTTTTAAAGTAACCACAAGAGATAGCAAGAGTTGCAGTAATTGCAACGAACATCAACGAAATTAAAATTGCAAATACAGGAATTGTTTTTGGTGTGAAGTAATATAACATATTAACAACATAGATAGCAACGTAGAAAATTGCGGGAATCATAATCATAAATTTTTCTGCAATTCTTGATACTGATGTATCTTCACCAAGCTTGTTTTGCAAATATAAGAATACACCTTGTTTTAAAATTAAACCTAAACCGTAAATAATAACGGCGAAGATGAATATAACTTTTAAGTTAATTGGCATTTGAATTACCATACCAGCATCTGTCAATGGTAAGCCCATTAAATAATTTGATAAACCAAATGAACAAACAAATGATGCTAACAATAAAGCGATGTGTAAAACAATTCCACCTTTTGAATTCATAGAAAGTTTTTTAGTAATATCGTTTATTGGATGAGCAACCTCGTTGATGATAGCAATTCTTGCTTGCTCAATTTCAGCTTTTCTTTTTTCAATCTTTAATCTAACTTGAGCATTTGCTTCATTTCCATAAAGACCTTTAATATCAGTTTCTGTAAGATTTTCTTCAGCAAGAGTTGTAGTTGTAGAATGACCAATCATCTTAATCATCAAGAAATCATCAGTTCCATCCACCATTAGCTTACAAACTTTTTCTATTTCTAATCTTGCAGGGATTGGTTTACCTTTAAATAAAAATTTATCGTTTCCGAATTGATTTAAAAGTACACATTTGTTTGTTTTTGGGTCATATTGAACCGTCAACATACAGTCAAAAGGTACGTCTAATTTAAAATCAAACCCATCTTTTGAACATATATTTACTAACTCCTTGTGAGTAAAAGTTTTTTCATTATTTTTTGAAATAATTGTAAATGCCATTTTTATAAATATCTCCTATCTTCCGATTGCTTCTAAAAATCTTCTTTGAGCTTTTTGTGCACCTTGTTCGTTAGCAACAATAAGCTTCTTTTCACCTAACACAGGGTTTAAAAGTTCTTTAACCATATCCAATCTTTCAGGATGAGCGTAAACAAACATCATTGCTAAATCTGGTGCATATTGTAAAACGTTTTCAACATTCTTTGGTAAAACTTCCCAATTAATTTGTTTTGAAACATCACCCTCATTAGCTAAATCACCAATAACAACAATAGCAGGAACATATCCCTCTTTTTTCATTGTTAGAGCGTGAGAGAAAGCTTTCTTTAAGCCCTCACCATAAGCTGTACCATAATCGTTTTGATCATACTTTGTAAATTCATTTACAGCCTTTGTAATACCCATACTGTCGCTTGGTGTACCCTCATATATTAAATATGCTTTTTGTGAAACTTTTAAAATTTTAACTTCATCTTCAGGGTCAAGAATTGAACATAAAGATTTCAAATACTTGATTTGTTCAGGTAATTTGCTTTGGTTTGAGGCTGATGAATCCATCACAAAAATTATTGCAGCTTTATGAAACTCATCCACCTTAATATTTTTTGCTAAAACAAAAATCAATTTGCCAATAATTGCGATACCTAAAATTAAAATCCCTAATATAACTAATCTTTTATTCATAATCCTTTTCCTTATTAATATTGAAATGTAACGTTCATCGGTTTAGTTAGAGTTAAATCTAATTCTGTATAAACAGGTATTTCAGCATCAACACCAGCTTCTATACCCTCTTTAACAGCACCACCAACAGCACCTGTTGCAGCACCTACTGCTACAGCTTTACCATAACTTGTATCACCGTCTGAAAGTAATGCGTATAACAAACCACCTACTATACCTATTATAGCACCAGTCGCAACTGTTTTTGCTGTACGACCTAATTTACCCTCATTTGTAACTGTAAAATCTACTGCCTCAGTTGAGATATTATAAACTTTTCCCTCAGTAGATGTAAGGTTATTAAAATCAATAACTACACGGCCATTAACTGTACCTATTGTCGCATGTCTTGCTTTCTTTACCTTTCCTGAAACTACGCTACCTTGTGGAGCAACAACACTTCCGTTGAATACCCAGTCTTCTGATAAAATAGCAGTAACAGCATCACCAACACTTGCTGTAGCAGTATTTAGTGGAGTTTGCAAATATGCCTTAAAAGTCGTACCTTTATCAATTTTTCCTACGTAACCTTTTAATGTATTATTTTGAACTTTGTTTGCTGTTGTTGAAGTATATTGTGGAGTAGCAGGTTTTGGTTCAGAAAAATCATAACTTATGTTATTTCCCATCAAAACTTTTTGTGCTTGAACCTCATATAATGAGATATATTTTTCGTTTAAACTTTTTTCATAAGTCAAACCACCGTCTTTTAAAGCTTTTAAAATTACTTTATCTAAAGCATTGTTGCCTGATGATTTGAAATAATAAAACATATTTGCTCCAGTTTGTTGCAAGATTACAACAACAAAATCATTTGTTTTTGATTTTGTATAAGCAAAATATGGATCTTTCTTTTGAAGATAATATTTTGTAGTATCAATTTGAGGTTCAACAAGTGTTTTTACATAACTCTTATCAGCATTTTTAACAAAATACAAATTTGAGCATGCCGCAAATGTCATATTTGCAGATAAAAGATAAAAAATTGAAATAAGTAAGGCTGTAAATTTTTTCATCCTTAATTACCTCTTTTTTCTTGCACTTGCGTAGTTGTAGTTTGTTTTGTAGTAGTCATTGAACCGTCATCATTGAACTTAATTAAATAATCAATGACACTTACATTAAATTGTTTGTGCATAACCGGTTTACTAACTAAAACAATGCCAGTTGCAACAACTAAAATTATCCCTATAATTATAAAAAATGATTTATTCACGCTATCATACTCCGTCCTTATTTCTATTATATGAATAAATCACTCATTAGGCATAATTTTTTTTAGGATTTTAACATTAATTAACTATAAACTAAACCAATTAATCTCTGTTAAATTATTTCTTTTCAAAAAATTATTACAATCTAAGAAATGTTCACATTTCATAAAAGCGTTGTCACCCTTGTTTGCACCTAATGGTGATGGGTGAGATGCCGATAAGACCAAAATGTTTTCTTTGTTTTCAAAAATTGGTAACGCTCTTTCGATAGCCTTATTTCCCCACAACATAACCACAAGAGGTTTGTTTCGTTGTGCCAATTTTTCTAAAACTAAATCGATAAAAGGTTTCCATAGTTTTAATATTTTATTTTGATTTTTTTCATCATAAAAAGTCAAGGCAGTATTTAAAAGAAAAACACCTTGTTCTGCCCAAGAAGACAATTCCCATTTTTGAAAATCATATTCTTTTTTAAAATTTTTGTTTATAACTTTAAAAATATTTCTCAAGGACTGTGGACATTTTTCCGCACGACTTGAAAACGCTAAACCGTGGGCATGTTCAGGATTTGGATAAGGGTCTTGTCCTAAGACAAGAACTTTAACCCCATCAAAATTAGTTAATTTAAAAGCATTAAAAACATCTTCTTTTTTAGGTGTTGAAAACTTTTCAATAGCTTGCAAATAAATATTTTTGCAAAGCTCTAAACCGTCTTTACCTAACGCATTATCCCAACTTTTACTAATAGAAAATTTCTCCATAAAAAAATTTTATCATACAAATAAAATAAACAACTAGGTAATATAAAAATTTAAACAAAGAAAATAAACTTTCAAATAAGAAAGTGAGGTTATTATGTCAGAATTTTCAGTAAAAATGATAAGAGAAATGGGCGTTGATGTAGAAGAATTATTGAGATTACTAATCACAAATGCAGGTTCAGAAATTTCAACTTATTACCACTATATGTTATTGAGAAACAATTTAACAGGACCAGAGGGCGAAGCCTTGAAAGAAATCGTAGAGGATGCAAGAATAGAAGATAGAAATCACTACGAAGCCTTAGTTACGAGAATTTATGAACTCGGAGGAAAAATTCCCGATAACTTGGTAACTTTCTATGAGCAAGCAAGTTGCCCACCAGCGTATTTACCAAAAGAAAAACAAGACACAATGGAGATAATTAGAATTTTAAGACAAGCCGAAGAATGTGCTATGGTAGGCTATAACCATATTTGTAAACTAACTTATAATAAGGATTTTAGAACTTATGACCTTGCAAAAGCAATTCTACACGAGGAAACAGAACACGAATGTTGGTTTGCAGAAATTTTAACAGGAAAACCATCAGGTCACTTTAAACGCAAAGGCGAAAGTTCACCTTTTGTAAGTAAATTTTTAAGATAAAAGAGAGTGGCGGAAGCAAAGCTTCCGCCACTCTCTAAATAAATCTATTAGACCCAACATCTTTTTTCTATATCAAAATGTACTGGTCTTGAATACAAAACAAATCTCATACCTAAAAAAGATAAAACTTTGTCTTTTGTATTTCCACAATAAATGTTCTTAATAGAGAACAATTTTTCACCTAACGTAAAAGTTGTAGTGGTAAAATATTTGCTAAAAGCTTCTTCATCTTCTGGTGATATTCTATTTTTAATAACGTCTTTAGCACTTGAAGTCAAAGAATGCATGTGATACACAGAAACTCCGCTAATCATGTAATTCTTTTTCTTATATCTTTTATTCATTCTGAATAAATAATCATCTCCATACCAAATCAAAATATCTTCAGGAATAGGATAATAACTATCTTTGTGACCAAACATAGCTATTCCAAAATTCAAAAGTCTTTCTTTTGTATAAACTATACTTAACCTATTAACATCCACATCAAAAGTGACAGCATTTATCCTATCTGGGTTTAACAAAATTACAGACTCTTTTGAAACACCAACAATTCCCATTTTTGGTGAAATTTTTGAAACCACTTTTGAACAAAAATCATTTGGAATTAAAATATCATCATTCAATAATGCCCAATACTCATTTTTTGCTAACGAAACACCTTGATTCCATGTTGGATTAACATATTTATTTTTAGAATTAATTACTGGTTTTAATTTCGGCACAGCTAAAATTTCTTCCTCAAAACCTTTGCCTGTATTATCAATTAAAATAATTTCATCAACAATATTGTCCGCAGATAACGTTTTTAACAATCTCAACAAAACCTTAGTATTTTTTTGCATAGTCGGAATTATTACAGATAAAGCCATTTATATCTCCTTGCTCTAATATTTAATTATTATTTAAAACCAGTTTTACAAATTATAAATAAAAACTTAAATTTAATCAACAAGTCGCTTTTTATGAAAAAAGCGTTTTCCTCTATATGAAGACTTTTCATTTAGGTAATAAATAAATGGGTCAGAGTAAATATCATCATTCTCTCTTACAGGATAATAGGAATGCATATCAAACCCATTAAAAGCAATAGTTCTTGATAAACCTTGTTCATATTTGTAGACAATTTTTAGTTTATTTTTTTCTCTTTTTATTGAATTTATAAAATCTATAAAAAATTGTTTTTCAAAAATATTTTTAGAAACAGAAACAAAATATGATTGAATATGAGGTTCAATAGCATCTAAAACAAGTTTTTTAGAATATCCTGTTTTATTAATTGTCACTCCATAAAAATCATATGTTTTTACACCACTTACAATTTCTTCTATAGAAATACCATTAAATAAAACTGAATCATTACAGAAAATAAGGTTATCTACATTTTCTAGTATATTTAATTTTTGAAGTATCAAAAATCCCCTTTTATATGAACCAAAATCATATTCTTTGTGTCTTTTAAAAATGTATGCATCAACAAGATTTGAAACTTTTTCAATTTCCATTTTTAACATTGGACAATCAGATACAATAACAAGAAAATCAGAATACTTTCTCAATTCGCGTAAGTAGTTAATAGTATTATCCAAAATTAAACCGTCTTTATTAAACATTGCAAAAATTGTTGCTGTTTTTTGTTTATAAACAAGATTTTCTGGAGTTGTTAAAACCTTTTGTGCACAGATAGCATCTTTTGGAAATTTCAATTTTGTCTTAACTCTAAATGAAAGCTTTATATTGAAAATTCTAATAATTACGTGTTTATTTTCTTCATCATATTCTTTTGAAAAGATTTTCATTTGATACATTTCCATTCATGCATGTAGGTACTTTTATATTAAAAGTACCTACATGCATGATACATGAATAAATTTTTCTTTAAATAGATTATTAAGTTTTATCAACCCAAAAAGAACTTTTTATCAAAAGTTGGTCCATAAGAGGTTATTAAATTCAACAAAATAGGTTATTTTTAATAAAAATAGTCGTATGAGGTAATTTATAATGGCATTTACTGACAAAGAATTTATAGCTAATAAAATTAGAGAATACCGAAAGAAAGCTGGTTTGACACAGACTGAACTTGCAGAAAAAATTGGACTTGGAGAAAAACAAATCAGCAAGGTTGAAAATTATACAAATATGCCATCATTACCATCATTTTTGAAAATAATTGAAGAATTAAAGATAGACATTTCAGAATTTGGGATAAGCACAACACCGAATAATAATCCACGAAGAAAAGAATTAGAAAAGCTTTTGTACAGTTTGTCAGATAGCGAACTTGAATTTTACCTGGAAACAATAAAGTTCATGAAAAAGAAAAAATATTTGTTAGAAAATAAGTAATATTTAATCTTTTGTTATATTTTTTCTAAAATTGTGGAATAAAAATAATATAAGTTATCCAAGTTTAAGGAAATACATGCGAAAACAAATCATTTTGGCACTTTTGTTCTTTTTTATTGTCGTGCTAACTATTTGCGTATGGTTCTTGATAAAATCAGACCATTCTATTAATTTTGACAACCAAAAATTTGTCTTAAAATACTCAAGAGTTTTACATGGTGGAAACGTTATTCTAAACGAGTATACACCTAAAAATGAAACCTTGGAAAATTGGACTCAATTATTAACTGTAAATTATTATCCAAATTCAAAAGAAAACCTTGAATACTTGTCAGATAGCCATATTGCAGGTTTACAAAAGAGTTATGGCGAAAAAATGAAAATTCTTGCTGATAATGATAAAGGAAAATTAATAGTAAAATCTTTCATTATAGTTAATAAAGATTATACTGAATATGATGCAATTTGCTATACAAAACATAAAGGTTCTTACTATTACTTACAATTTATAAAAAAATATAAATATAGCAATATGAATGAATTAAAAGAACAATCAATGAAACTTTTGAGAGAAAACCAAAAGTATCTAGGTCTGATAGAAAGCAAAACTGCCAATTATAGACCAACCCCACTATTCATTGATTATGGGGAATAAAAATCTTTAAGAAATGTTAAAGCTTTAGACATTAAATTTTTCATACGACCATTTTTGACGTTATAATATTTTAAATTATTTATTGTAAAATAAATAAAAAAGAAAGGGTTACTATGAAAAATTTATATTCAGGCTTACACAATTTATATAGCTTATCAAAAACTTTAAGATTTGAGTTACAGCCAGTTGGAAAAACAAAAGAAAATTTTGAAAATTATATTTTAACTTCGGATGAAGAAAAAGCTGAAAAATTCAAAAAAGTAAAAACATATTGTGATGAAGTTCACAAAATTTTCATTAATAATTGCCTAGAAAATTTTGATTCAACAGATTTCACACCATTATTGCAAAGATATTATGAATTGTTTCTAACAAATAATCGTTCAGAATCAGAAGACAAAGAATTTGAAAAAATTCAAGAAAACTTACGTAAAAAAATATCTGAAGGTTTTAAAAAGAATGAGCTTTATAAAGGTTTGTTTGAAAAAGATATGGTTAAAAAATATCTTCCAGAACACTACAAAAATGATGAAGATAAATTAAAAGAAATAGAGCTTTTCTCAGATTTTACAACATATTTTACGGGCTATTACAAAAACAGACAAAATATGTATTCTGAAGAAAGTAAATCAACTGCAATATCTTTCAGATTAATAAACCAAAATTTACCAACATTTGTCAAAAATATGCAAAATTTCAAAAAGATACAAAGTGCAATTCCAACTATAGGAGAAACTTTGTCACCTAAACTTGGAGTTGATATTGAACACCTGTTTTCAAATATTGAAGTTTACGCTGAATGCCTAACACAAAATGCTATTGATATATATAATTACGCAATCGGTGGAAAATCTCTAGATAATGGCGAAAAAATTCAAGGTATAAATGAATTTATAAATTTATATAATCAACAAAACCCTGATAAAAAACTTCCAAAATTGAAAGTTTTATACAAACAAATTTTGAGCGATAACACTAGTGCATCGTTTAAAATTGATAAAATCGAAGATGATAAAAAATTAATAGAGTTGATTAACAGCTATTACGAAAAATTAAAACCTGTAATAGAACCTACTGATAATGTTTCAACAGAAACAGAATTGGTTTCAGCTATAAAAAATCTTTCAAATTACAACTTAAGTAGAATTTGGATAAATCAAGATAATTTAAGTGCTGTTGATTTCCAATCAAGAAATCCTACCAAAGTTGCTCTTGTAGGTTTACCTGTGAATGGATTAATTACATTGAATGCCAATTTATGACCGTCAGCTACAAGAATATCCCCAACCTCTAACAAACTTGCATCACGTTTTATATATGGTTCAACTTTATCTGATAGTGCTTTTTCACCATCTCTTGCTAGAACCCATTTATCATAATTGTTTTTCTTAAACCAATTAGCATATTTTCTAAAAGTAATATCTGCTGGAATATATGATTGCCCTTGTTGTTGAAGTTTGTATTTTGTAAGTGCTATGGCTTTACCTATACACAGCCTATTGGGATGTAAAAGTAGTCCCATAAATATTTTAATTTCTTCATCTGTTAAACAAGTTCTATATTCATCTACTTTTGCATATTTGTATTGTGGGATAAGTTTTGTATAATCTTCTGTTCCATTAAGTATATTCTTCCAACGATGAAGTGTACCTCTACTGATTTTACCAAGAATTTCAAATAGATGAGAATTGGATGTATTGTGTAGATTTACAAAATCATAATCTGCTTGGAGTTTGTTATCTGATTTTCTACGAAATTCTTTCCATTGATTGAGCAAATCTAACCTTGCTAATGCTATTTTCTTTGATTTTTCAGGAGTGAATTCGACCATGTCTTTATTCCTTTTTTACATAATCATTCATCACTCTTGTTATGGCAAAAATCAAGTCGAAATCCCAATCTCAGAGATAATTCGACACATCTCAAGATACAAGAAATTTCAAATTGGGCTTTTGGTACTCATTTTATCCAATGGCTAAAATGTAAATGTGTTCAAGGATAGAGGTAAATTTAATTAAAAATTTAGAAAATTTTGTGGACTTTTGAACACCCGAAAAGTCCCTTTTGGTATACTTTGAAACTCAAATCTCATTCTAGAAAATTAGCCTCAATTAGCCTAGAATTGGAAAAGTTTATATAATCAATCAAATCCAAATTGGACTAATGTAATTCATAAACCCCAATTAGCCTAGAATTAGGAAAGTTTATCTAAATGTAATTTAACATTCAGAATGAGATGTAATTTACTATGAGATTTATATATCTGTACAATTTAATTTTGAACTTAGGAGGAAATAAAATACAATAGACAAATATCAAAACAATTAGTTTGTAATTTTACAAAAATAAACTTTCTGTAGTAATACTTGACTTTTTCTCATGTTTATGCAAAAATTAACATGTTGTACTTTAACATAAGAAAGTAGGTTTTATGGAAAATATTATAACAGAAACAATTAATCCGGAATTTAAAAAGCTTGTCGCAAGATCTTTTAATGTTAATGGTTTTATTGATAGTATAAAACGAGAATGGAATATTGAATATTATAATAATGGGGCAAAGATTTTTGAATGGATGCTGCGTTATGAGAGTATACACAAAATTGAAGATTATATTGATAGCATAAAGTCATATACTATAACGAGTGGAGGATGGAATTTACCTTTGCTGATTGACAGCCAATCAAACATTGCTTTTATTTTTATGAAAGAAGCAAATCTCAATCAAAAACGTAAAGAAATAAATTCTTCAAATAAAAAGTTTCAAAGAAATCAGACATGGAAACCACCGCATTATGCAGTAAGGCTTTCAAAATTAAATAAAGATATAGCAAAGCAATTGTCATTAGATATTGAAGAAGAGAAAACTTCTTATGAAATTTTGAAAGCAATATGTTCCGAAATCGACGAAAAGGATGTGCCTGCTGATTTAAGATTAATGATAGTAACATTCAAAACTAGGGGAGACGAGTTAGTAAAAATTACAGGTGGATATTATGATAATAATCTTATGGAAATAGACTCTGAAGATTGGAGTCAATATATTTCAAATGATTATTCTGCACTTTTAGATACAAAGCTTAATAAAGCTAAAATTGACGAAATAAATAATAAGATTTTAGATATAGAAAATGCTAAAGATGATTTAACTGAATTTATTGATGATGAAGATAAACAAAATAATAAGAATGAAGAAAATAAATAATTATGAACACAAAAGAAAAATTTAACGGTCAAAGATTAAAAAATGCACGCTTATATAGAGGTAAGACCCTTGATGAATTAGCAAAAGATATAAATGTAACTAAACAAGCAATTTCTCAATACGAAAATTCTGATACTATTCCAGAATCAAGTAAATTGTTTAGCCTAATAAATGTACTTAAATTCCCTAGAGAGTATTTTTTTCAAGAAGATACTGTTTTTTATGAAACTCAAACAACATATTTTAGATCATTGTTAGGTACTCATAAAAAAGACAGAATAGCACAAATAAAAAAAGGAGAATACATTGCTTTACTATATGACTTTTTATCGGAATATATACGATTTCCTCAATACAACATTCCTACAATAGAATTGCCTGACGACGAATTAAATCTTGATTTTGATAAAATTGCAAATTGTGTTAGAGAATATTGGAACTTAGGAAATGAACCAATAAGGGATTTGGTTTATCAACTTGAAAAATCAGGTATTATTTTGACTAGTCTTACAGCAACAAGTAAAGACATTGATGCTTATAGTCAAAAACTACAAACTAAAAATGGAAATAAGTTCTTAATTATATTAACAACAAATAAAGAAAAACGAGTAAGACGTCAATTTAGTTGTGCACACGAATTAGGACATATTATTTTGCATAATTGGAATGAAGATTTAGAAACAGTATCAAAAGCCACATTTACTGAAATAGAAAATCAAGCAAATAAATTTGCTTCTGCACTATTATTGCCAAAGGATTCTTTTGGGATAGAAGTTTCGAAACATCCGTTGGCTTTAGATTATTATATTGAATTGAAACTTAAATGGAATGTATCAATAGCGGCAATGATGATTAGAGCCAAAGATTTAGAAATAATTTCATATAATCAATATCAAAATCTAATGAGAAAGTATGCTTATAAAGGTTGGAAAACTTGTGAACCCTTTGATAACGATCTAAAAACATCAAATCCAACACTTTTAAAAAGTGCAACAAAAAAAATACTTGAAAGAAAAAAATGGGATGGTCCTACTTTTATAAATATGTTCTCAGAAAAATATAATATTTGTTTACCAAAAGATGAAATAGAAGAACTTTTAAACTTGGACAAGGATACTTTAAAATTTTATGAACAAGCAGAAATTATTGAATTACCGTTTAAAGATTGATATGCCATAAATTATTATATTATTTTTATATTGTAAAATAATATTCTTATTATTAAATGATGAGCACATGTGCTTTAAAGAGGATGCTAATAGTAATTTGAAAATTATAGTATCTGATCATACCGATGAATCAGCTTTGGGAGATATCCCTGAAGAATATAAACATATTGTTACTAATTGGAGCAATGGTGATGCATGCAAAAGAAATATATGATTTAACAAAATACATTTTTTTATTTTTAAAATCTCAAGCATCTCCACGTCAAAAACGGACATAAATCAAAGAAACTAAAAAACAACTTAAAATTTCATATCTACTACCTTTATGTTAAAATTAAGTAACTCGGAGGTTTTCATGACAAATGAAGTTTCAAAAATTTATACAGACATAGCTGAATTACTTAACGTTGCAAGAGCAAAAACTTATCACGTTGTTAATTCAATTATGGTTGAAACTTACTGGAAAATCGGTCAACGTATTGTTGAAGAAGAACAGGCAGGAAAATCTCGTGCAGAATATGGAACAAAACTTATTGAAAATTTATCAAAATATTTGACAGATACTTTCGGAAAAGGTTTTTCTGAAGCCAACTTAAAGAATATGCGTCAATTTTATGTTACTTATCCTGAATTCGACAGACAGTGTCTAGCGAATTTATCGTGGTCAAATATTACAAGAATTTTAAGGATAGATAATCCAAAAGAAAGAAATTATTATTTAACAGAAGCCTCAACTCAAAATTGGTCATATCGTCAACTTGAGCGAAACATTAAAAGTGGATATTATCAAAGACTTTTATCTACACAAGAAAATAATGATAATACTTGTTTGCCAGCGGTTATCAATCCAAAAGATTTTGTAAAAGATCCGTATGTGTTAGAATTTTTAGATTTACCAGAAAACATTGAAGGTAAAGAAAGTACGTTAGAATCGGCTTTAATTACAAATCTACAAAAATTCTTGCTTGAATTAGGCAAAGGTTTTTCATTTGTCGCAAGACAATTTAGAATAAGCACAGAAAACGACCATTTTTATGCTGATTTAGTTTTTTACAATTATATTTTAAAGTGCTTTGTTATAATTGATTTAAAGACAACTAAATTATCTCACGCTGATATTGGACAAATGGATATGTATGTCAGAATGTTTGATAAATTAAAGCGTGGAGTAGATGATAATCCAACCATCGGTATTATAATGTGTACAGATAAATCTGAGACGATGGTTAAATACTCAATTCTTCAAGAAAGCCAACAAATTTTTGCAAGTAAATATAAAACTGTTTTACCAACAGAAGAAGAACTTGCCGAATTAATAAGCTCAGAAACAAGATATTTAGAATCACAAAACGATTAGTTAAATTTTAATTAAAAACTATTCTATTAATATCAAAATTATTTTTGTCAGTTAAGCGTTTTACTTGAAATACACATTTTTTAGAAATAATTCCTCTGTTTTGATAGTACTTCAAAAGTTGATTGAGTAGGGCGAAAGTATTTTTTATCCTTTTGGCACACAAGTTTCTATTTTTACATTCAACATAAAAACTTTTAATATCCTCAATCGAAATATCGTTTAATTTTTTATCCCCAAATGCAGGCAAAATATGCATTTTAAATATTGAATTATAATTTTTTACGGTACCTTGTTTGCAATTCTTCTGAACATAATTTTTCATAAAACTATTAATCGCAGTCTTTGTTAAAATAGACTTTTTGATTTTCTTAGGAACCGTAAAAATTTCATAATCTAATAAAACTTCTTTTTCTTTATACTTATACAAACCCTGTTCAAAGTGTATTTTATTACTGTTCAAAAGATGTTCAAGTTCTGTTTCACAATCGAATTCTGCAATCATATTAATTTCATCAAGTGTAAATTCTTTTAAATGTTTGGCTAATTTTTCAATATTCATAAAATCTCCTTAATTACATCAAGAGTTATTTCCTGTAAATTATTCTCTTTCGCAACAATTTCAAGTTGGTTAATAAGTTGCACTATTTGTCTGAAACGATTATATTTTTTGTGTATGTATTCAATAGAATCAGCTGTAAATTTAGTTTCTGCTAATTGATTTATGATTTGAGCAATATCATTTACCCCAAAGGTTTCAAATTTCACAATTTCTGAAAATCTATCAAAAAGATGTTTATATCGTTCCAACTTTTTATGAGCCAATCCCATACCAACAAAGATGATTGGGCAGGCCGTTTCATCGTGTATATCTCTCAAAATTTCTATTGTCTTCAAGTTATTCATTAAATAATCTATTTCATCAACTATAATAAGTTGAGGTTTTTGTTTTAATTTTTGGACAATCAAATTAAAATTATCGGACGTTAAATATCTTGGAATTTCATCCATTTCTTTTGCAATTTCTTCTAACAACCATCGTCCTGTCATAAGATTTGTCGCTCTCAAATATATCGCATCATATTTGCAAGCCAACCATAATGCAGTTTGCGATTTTCCAAGTCCAGGTTCTCCATATATTAGTCCCATTTTTGGAATATTCTTTGGTTTATTTAAAAGATTTTCAACAAGTCCGATAAAGTTTTTCACGTTTTGAGTTTTTATAAAATTACGTTTCATTTGTTCCTTTCTTGGTTGCTCGCGTTAAACGGGTCTACGATTGAATGTTTCATAAATTTCATTTATTTACATTCAAGTCTTCGCCCTCTGCTCGCAATCCGCTTCATATAAAAGCCTGTACTCCTTAGTTTGTTTAAATTCTATTATCCAAGAATTATTTGGATCATTTTTCACTAAATACTCATACTTTTCTGAATTATTTTTGAATATTTTTTGAACACCTTTTGAACGCTCTTTGAACTCTGTTTGAACAGAGGTTGAATTTTCTTCAATCATTTTGGTTTCTAAGAATTTTGTTTCATCATTTGAAAGATATGACTTTACTGCATTTATAGTTTTCTTATGCAACTTTCTTTGTTTAACAATTTTTTGCTTATAATCCTCAAAATCAGTAACAGTACCCAACAATTTTGCCATTGGGTGAGTTTCTGTTACACGTTCTGCTGTGCATAAGTATTCACCTTTGATTGTATAAACTTTTATACTTGTTAAATCAAATAAATTGTATTTAATTAACACTTTACTTTTAAAGCCATATAATCTTTCATCAAAATAATCACAGTTTAAAAATCTGATTCCGTTTCTCTGTATTGTTTTGGTTTCAGTTGCAAGCATCAAATCATCTAGTAAATTAATATCTACATTTTGTTTTTTACGTTCTTCCAAAACTTCTGCAATTGTTTTATCTGGTGCATTCGGGCAAGGTTGAGAGTTTTTGAAATTCAACCACATATCTATCATTTTTATTGTTTCTTCTAAAGTTGGAATGTAGTCATTATGCATTGTTTTGTGCAACTTTTCATTTCTCATTAAATATGCAGGTTTATTTTGAATATTACTTCCAACATAACTTGGTAATAATTTTTCAAATCCTTCTTGAAACTCTTTGAAAAATCTTTCAATAACTTTAGCTCTAGCATTATATGACCTAGCAAATACTGTTTCTATACCTAATTTTGAATAAAGACCTTGAAATCCCAATTCGGTAAAGCCTTTATCATCAGTAAAATATTTTGCCCTAAATGCTCTACCATTATCTTGGTAAACTATTTTAGGTGTCATATCAAGATTTATTATTGCGTTACGAAGTGCACTTGCAATACATTGAGTATTTTCTTCTAGCATAATTTCATAACCAACAAGTGCTGTTGACTTCCAATCAAGAAAACCAACTAAAGTTGCTCTAGTAGGTTTACCCGTAAATGGATTAATTACATTGAATGCCAATTTATGTCCATCTGCAACTAAAATATCTCCAACTTCTAACAAACTTGCATTTCTTTTAATATATGGTTCAACTTTATCTGACAGAGCTTTTTCACCATCTCGTGCTAGAACCCATTTATCATAATTGTTTTTCTTGAACCAATTTGCATATTTTCTAAAAGTAATATCTGCGGGAATGTAACTTTGTCCTTGTTCTTTTAATTTGTATTTTGTAAGTGCTATGGCTTTTCCTATACAAAGTCGATTTGGGTGGAGTAATAATCCCATAAATATTTTTATTTCTTCATCTGTTAAACACGTTCTGTATTCATCTACTTTTGAATATCTATATTGTGGGATAAGTTTTGTATAATCTTCGGTTCCGTTAAGTGTATTTTTCCAACGATGAATTGTCCCACGAGATATTTTTCCTAATATCTCAAAAAGATAACCACTTGAAGTATTATGCAAATTTACAAAATCATAATCAGCTTGAAGTTTATTATCTGATTTTCTCCGAAATTCTTTCCATTGATTTATTAAATCCAATCTTGCTAGTGCTATTTTCTTTGATTTTTCTGGCGTGAATATAACTGAACTTTCCATGGTTAATTTAACCCTTCAATATTATCTAATTCAATATTGTATCTTTTACCTTGCTTATCTACACAAGTTGCAAAGCGGATTTCTGTACGGGTGAAACTCGGATAGCGAACAGATTGAGCGGACTTGCACGAAGTGCTAAAAGCGAAACTCTGTGAGCATGGAAGAAATCCAAGACCGTCTACTTCACCATCGGCAAATTTATTTTTCCAAATACAAATCAATAAACCTATTTCTTGGGTTTTTAAATTCAAAATCTTTGTTCCAAAAAGTTGGTAATCTTTTTCTGTCATCGCAAGTTCCTTTCTTTTGCAATGACATTCATTACTCTCAATTTAAATAAAGTCAACTCTTTTCCGCCTGTGCAATCAAAGATTGCTACGGCGGTGATATTATGTTTCGCAACTCCTCCGCCGACTCAACGTCGCCGTGCGTGTTGCTTCACACCGGCTAACGCATATCAATCTCAGAGATAATTCGACACATCTCAAAATATAAGAAATTTCAAATTGGGCTTTTTGTGCTCATTTTGTCCAATGGCTAAAAGGTAAATGAGTTCAACGATAGAGGCAAATTTAATTAAAAATTTAGAAAATTTTGTGGACTTTTGAGCACCCGAAAAGTCCCTTTTGGTATACTTTGAAACTCAAATCTCATTCCGAAAAATTAGCCTCTATTAGCCTAGAATTGGGAAAGTTTATATAATCAAGCAAATCCAAATTAGACTAATAACCCCCATCAAGCAAATCCAAATTTGACTAATAAACCCCACTAATAAACCCCACCCACATAAAAAAATAACTTCCGATTGCTCGAAAGTTATTTTAAAAACTGGGATGGAAGGACTCGAACCTCCGAAATGCCTGGACCAAAACCAGGTGCCTTACCACTTGGCGACATCCCATTGGGTATACATCTATCTTACCAGTTCAATTTGATTTGTCAATATTTTTAAGAAAATTTTACTTTTTCTTTTTATCTATTCATTGACCTTCTTATCTCTTTCCGGATATCGACATATTCTCGCCGGATCAAAAAAAGCAGTTGAATATATCAGCAAATCGTTCTCTGGTGCGAAATACTGACGCAAAAATTCTCTATTAGTAATCTCCTCGATACAAGTGTAAGAATCAGCGTGATCTTTTAAATAGCTAGCAAAAATCCGTTGCTTATGGCTCAACTTGTAATCCTTCAAGTTCTTTATGATGTCCATACATGCATGTTAACTCATGTCACAACTGGTTTCTAGCCATGCTTTAATAAAAATTTACATGTTTTTCTCATATTTTTCAGCTAATTCCAGCTCGTCATTTTTTGTTAAGTCAGGATTTTTAAGCTTTTCCGCCAATACATAATCTAATATTTTTGAATATTTTTCACTCGGAGGTAATCCCATATCTTTTAAATCTTTTCCTGAAATCTCTGGTTTAATCTCTGCCAATTCGTCCAAATACTTCAACGCAAGACCATCTTTTTTTGTAATTTCATACATCAAAAGTGATTCAATTTCACAACCCTCAAAAGCTTTCACAATCTTATAATCATCGCTCAAATCTGTTTCAAGCAATTTGTTATAATCATCAATAATTTTCTTTTCAGCTTTTGTAAGTTCAAACTTGCTCATATCAACAAGACCAACATATATTAGCCAAACATTTTTAACCTTTTTAAAATACTTATTCACCAAATTTTCAATATCATAATCAGGTAAAGAAAATTCTTTTTCAGTCATAAGTTTATACATTTTTTGGTCGACAAATTTTTTAAAAGCTTTATTAGAATTAAGATTAAACGTAGAAATAAGTTCATCCTTTAATCTTTTATAGCTCATGTCATAATTAACATTTTTCAAATAATTATCTTGCAACTCTTTCGTATGTTCATCAAGTTCAAAGCCAAATCTAGTAGCAAATTTTAGTCCACGAATAATTCTTGTAGGGTCGTCAATAAAGCTACCGTCGTGCATAACACGTAAAATTTTATTATTAATATCTTCTCTACCGCCGACATAATCAACTATTTCGCCAGTTTTAGTATTTCTTGCTAAAGCGTTAATAGTAAAATCTCTGCGTATAACATCCTCTTTTAAGTCACAGCCAATCTCTTCCACAACAGGCAAATGACCTTTTTTAGGATAAGATTCTTTTCTAGTGGATGCTATATCAAAAGGTTTCTTTTTTTCGCCCACCAAAATTCTAACTGTTCCAAAATCAGGATTTGTTTGGACAATTTCGCAGTCAGAAATATTCTCACAAAATTCTATTGCATTTCCAACGTAAGTAATATCAACATCATTACTTGGCATTTTTAGTAAAATATCTCTAACAACGCCACCTACATAATACAAATTATCATATTTTTCGTACAAATCTATGATGTTCATATACCCTATTCTAGCGTAAAATAGTAATTAATCAATTGAAATAAGAGGGAATTATGTTACAAGAAGCAACAAAGGCACTTAATTCAGCCTTTAATAATAGTTTTATAAAAAAATTAAGCCAATATTTACACGACTGCGTTCGTGAAGAAGTAAAGAGTTCGACTTTTAGAAACCTTAAAGCAGACAAAGCAAACAAATGGATATTTTTAAAAGACGAAGAAACACTTTATACAAAGAACTTAGAGTATTTAAAGCTTTCAGCTTATGACTCAAAAATAACAGAACTTTTACTACAAAGTTCAAATGAACAAAAAGACAAATATCTAATTTATGGATATTTATTTTTAGTAGGCAAATCTTCAAAAAAACGTAGTAATGAGTTTTTGACACCATTATTATACACACCTTGTCGCCTAGAAAAAAATGGTGTAAATATCAATCTATTTTTAACAGAAGAAATGATTTCACTAAACACAGGTGCAATAACAGCTTTAATGAAAAAAGCTGATGACGATGATGAAGTTGAACAAGTATTAAAATTCTTACTTGATGCTGTTCCAACAATGCCAATAACACAAGAAAAATTGGACATATTTTTAACAACTTTAAAATCAATCATTCCAGATGTAGATGTATCTTTAAATCCTGAACTCATAGAAGACGATAACGTTACAAAAGAAAAAGAGTTTTATAAGGAAAAAGAGACTATCGATGCAGATAACATTGATGCATTTATTGAGGAAGAAGAACAAGAACAGAAAAAACAAGTTAATCTTGATAAATTATGTTTAACAAGACAAGCTGCTATTATTTTGACAAAACGCCCATCAATTACAGCTGGAGTTTTACACGAACTTACTCAAATTGCAGAACGTCCAAGCGGTATTTACAGAGAAACAGCACTAAATGTAATCAACGAAGAATATTTACAAAGTAAAGGTAAACAAATAGACGTACCAAAACCTGATGCATTAGAGGACTTTTTACCGTTAACACCTTTATCATTAAGTGATTCTCAAGAAGATGTAATTCGTCAAATCGAAATGAACAGACTTGTTTCAGTTTTTGGACCTCCAGGAACAGGTAAATCACAAACAATAGTAAACCTTGTAGCACACTTAATCGCAGAGGGTAAAACTGTACTTGTTGCATCAAAAATGGATAAGGCCGTTGATGTTGTTGCAGATAGACTAAATAATCTAGGTGCACCATTCCTTGCACTTCGTGCTGGTAGACTAGATTATCAAAGAAAGCTAAGATTTCAACTTGAAGATTTAGCCTCAGGTAAATTTGACCTAAACGAAAATCTTGAAGACATTATCTTTAGCGAAGTTGATGATATTAAAAAGCTTTTAACAGACATCAAAGAGCTTGAAGATAATTGCGAAAAAATTATCAATTTTGAAAACGAATGGCAAAAAGCTGAGGAAGAACGTAAAAATCGTGAAAAACTTCTTGGTGACAGAATTTATATAAATAAAGTTCTAAAAAAACAGGAAGTTGAAGACTTAAACTCATCAATAAAAATAATTGAAAACAATTATGATAAGAGCGGATTTTTCGTAAATCTTCAAAACTATTCAGCAAAAGAAAAAATCAAAAAAGTTTTAGATCTAAAAGATTTTGAACCAACGCAAGAAAACACATCAAGACTAAAAGATGAACTTTCTTACGCAAAAATCGAAAGAAGACTAAAACTTTACGAAACAGAAATTCAAAAAATTGGAAATCTTCATCTTTTGATAGACGAAATCCATAACCTAAAAGCAAAACAACATAATCTTGTTGTAAACGTATTAAAATCAATAAGAGTAGACTCTCTAAAAGGTTTAAGAAGTGACAGTCAAAAACGTGGAAGATTATTAACACATGCCAAATCGCTTGTTTCAAGACAACAAAATCTTCAAAACAGACTCCTTGAAACAGAAGATTTCAGACCACTTTTAGAAGCATTTCCTTGTTGGTGTGTAACAACTTATGCAGTATCAAGTTCCTTACCAATGAAACCAGGATTATTTGATGTAGCAATCATTGATGAAGCTTCTCAATGCGATATAGCAAGTTGTTTTCCAATTTTATTCCGTGCAAAAAGAGCGGTAATTGTAGGTGACGACAAGCAACTTCCACATCTATCTTTTCTTGAAAAAGCAAAAGAACAATCCTTCTTGAGCCAATACGGAATACCTGATAGATACCAATTAATGTGGAAATATCGTGCAAACTCAATGTTTGATATTGCAAATTATTATTGCATGAATCCAGTATTACTTGATGAACATTTCAGAAGTTTACCGCCAATTATTAATTTCTCAAATAAAGAATTTTACGGTAACAGAATTAAGGTAATGCATCAAAATTCATCAAAAGAAAAAGTACTAGAAATAGTACAAGTCCCTGATGGAAAGATGGATGCTGATTCAAACGTAACAAAAAATACTCCAGAAATTGAAGCAGTAGTAAGAAGAGTTCACGAAATAATTTTAGAAGACGAACGCAAAAACCCAGAAAAGCCAGTAACGATTGGTATCATTTCGCCATTCAGAGCACAAGTCGACCAACTTAAAATTTCTGTTAGAAAAGTTATTTCAGAAAGAATGATGGAAAAACACCAAGTTGAAATCGGTACAGCTCACGCATTCCAAGGTGACGAACGTGATGTAATTCTTATGTCTTGGGCATTTGCAAATGACAGTCATCCTCAAAGTTTGACTTTCTTACAAAAACCAAACTTATTCAACGTAGCAATCACACGTGCAAAATATAAAGTGATAAACTTTGTATCAAAAGACATCGGTGAACTCCCTGAGGGCTTATTCCGTAGCTACTTAGAATACATTCGTGAATATGACGACCACTTTAACGCAGTAATGAATAACGAAATTGACGAAAACTTCTACAAAAACTCTTTTGAAAAAGAAGTCGCTGAAAAACTTAGAGAGTTAGGTTACACAGTTAGAGCAGGTGCAGAAGTTGCAGGTTTAACAGCCGACTTACTAGTTGGTAACGACCTTGTAATTGAAATTGATGGTGTAGAAGATAATAAAAAATCTCACACTTCAAACATGAAAAAACAATCTATTCTTGAACGTTCAGGCTTTAAGGTAGAAAGAATAACTTACCGTGAATGGCAGTATTCACCAAACGCTTGTATAGAAAGAATTTTTCTAAAATAAATATAAATAGCAATACAAAGGGGGATTTTCTGAAAGAAAATCCCCCTTTAAAAAGGAAGTGGCGAAGTCTAAAGGCTTCGCCACTTCAAATAAAGAGGCGTTTTGCAAAAGCAAAACGCCTCTCATAATTATTAAAATATTCTAACTATTCAGCATATTTTTTTAATACGATTGAAGCATCGTGACCACCAAAGCCGAATGAATTTGACATTGTGTATGTCAAATCAGCTTTTACTGGTTTGTTTGGAATATAGTTCAAGTTAGCAACTTCAGGGTCTTGGTTTTCAAGGTTAATTGTTGCAGGAACAACACCATCTCTCATAGCTTCAACACAAACAATAGCTTCAACTGCACCAGCCGCACCTAAAAGGTGACCGTGCATACTTTTTGTTGAACTTACTTTTAATTCAGGATTTTTGTCTAAATCACCAAATACGCTTGCGATAGCTAAAGATTCACCAATGTCGCCTACGTGAGTACTTGTACCGTGAGCATTGATATAATCAATATCATCAGTAGTAATACCAGCATCTTTAACAGCAAATTCCATAGCTTTTGCTGCAGCAGAACCTGTTGGGTCTGGAGCAACCATATCATAAGCGTCACAAGTTTGACCATAACCAACGATTTCAGCGTAAATTTTAGCACCACGAGCTTTTGCGTGTTCTAATTCTTCTAATACAAGAACACCTGAACCCTCGCTCATTACAAAACCATCTCTGTCTACATCATAAGGTCTTGAAGCTTTTGTTGGTTCATCATTACGTTTAGATAAGGTTCTTGCAGAAGAGAATCCGCCAACACCTAAGTTACATACAACTGATTCTGTACCACCAGCAAACATAACGTCAGCTTCACCATATTGGATTGTTCTGAATGCATCACCAATAGAGTGTGTACCAGATGCACAAGCTGAAACGATAGCCTTGTTAATACCTTTCAAACCATATTTAATAGCAACTTTACCAGCAGCCATATTAGCAATCATAGCTGGAATTGTAAATGGTGAACATTTTGTATAACCTAATTTCAACATTTTTTCGTGGTTAACTTCAATTGTTCTGAAACCACCAGCAGCTGAAGATACTAAACAACCAACTCTGTATGGGTCTTCTTTTGACATATCTAAACCAGAATCTTTGAATGCCTCATCACTTGCTACAAGAGCAAATTTAATAAAGTTATCAAGTCTTTTTGATTCTTTTGCATCCATAAATTGAGTTTCATCGTATTTAGGAACTGTACCAAAAATATGTGTTGTTTGAGAATTTAAATCTAATTCTGTACCATCGTTTAATGTAA
>ERZ808278.286-NODE-286-length-37843-cov-22.777231_pt1 | contig 37843 bp, 56 predicted proteins | sample MGYA00521239_ERZ808278 | MGnify/ENA primary metagenome ERZ808278 (study PRJEB31516, sample SAMN03275600) | gut metagenome | biome: mammalia-associated habitat; material: feces | host: Papio cynocephalus | place: Kenya | collected 2012-07-17 ... | reverse complement strand
ATATATGTCTCATTTTAACGTACCCAGGGGCCTCCGGGGGTATTTAACTCTCTGATTATCAAGGAGTTATGATTTTTATTTTATTTTATGCATAACATGTTGATTATCAATAAGTTAGATTAATTATTAGACTTCTTCTATATCTCAAAGAAGTATGACACCTAAACTAATCATACTCTTATTCTTTGAATAATGTATTAGACTACTTATCTCTTATGTTAAACATCTTCATTAGATTATTAGTCTCATCTCTATGATTATCCTTATGTTCCTATAATGTATGCATACTATCGTATACTAATTGTATACGTTTGTTATCATACTTCTTCTTAACTAATCTCTCTTTATTTATTATCAATTTCTGTTGTTTCATAGATAATGACTTAAAATCTTTATGTATTCTTGAATGACATTCTGTACACAAAGATATTAAATTATCTTCATCACCCAATAATAATAACTTCTTATCTTCATCTATCTAATCATCAAATGGAATCAAATGATGAATCTCTTTTGTTGGCGATACTTTATTATCAACAATACAACAATCACATAATGGATGATACATCTTATAATACTTTCTTGTATTACGCCATAAAGCAGACTAATAAAACCTGTTCTTTCTCTATGTATTATTCTCTATCATTAATATATTTATCTCTTTTTTATATTAATTATAATCATATATTAAAATCTATGCATACATATAAGTTTTTAGAAATTAAATCTGAATTCTTAATACTTTGCTATCAATGATTTATTTTGTTTAAAAATCTTGTTTTTTATTAGATATTATTTAATATTCTTACCTTTTATTAAAACATCAAAAATATCGCGTTTTTTCTTAAAATTTTTGAGTTTTTTCTTAAAATTTTTGAGCTTTTTTGAGCTTTTTTTCAAACCAATACATCCCTATTGGATGAAATCAAATCTTTTTCTTAAAATTATTATAATTGATTGATTATCAAATAGTTAGAAAACAATTTCTCTTATTTCGAAAACTGTTAAAATAATCTCTAAAAATCTGGGTTATTTTTACATATAATATCTAATATTTTCTACTATTCTTTTATTACTTCATCTTGTTGTCTTATCACTTTAACTAATCCTTTTACTTGTGTTTGTAATACTCCTATTGCATCAACTAAACTTATCTCTTTATCCATCTTTATTAATATCTTTATTTTTTTATTATTTAAGCTTGTATATTCGCTCCATATCGCGTCCAAATCTCTTTACCTTATAGTTAATAGCATTGATTGGTTTCGTCTCAATACAGAGAGTTTTTTACATATTTTTGATTATGTTTTTTTGTATATCATCTTTTAATATTTATTAAAAATAAAAAAGGACAAATGTTTAGGATTTAGCTCTTCTAAACATTTGTCCTTCATTCTAATCTTCTGGTATTCCTGTTATGAAATTAATCAAACTTATCGAAATACCAAACAACGTGAACATAATTAAATAATACATATTATATATTTGAATTTATTTTAACTATCTGGATATTTATTTAAAACTAATATAAAAAGATTTTTTATTCTATATATGGATCTTCTCGTAAACCAAATATACATAACAAATCATCTTTATTTCTGTCTTTTATTGCTATATATACAATACTATCATCATTTAGATATTGATTACCTTTATCATCATAGGTTGATACGTGATTTATATAGTAATTCTTTTTTATTTTATCATCTGATAAAATCTTTATTATTCTGTTATTTGCTTCATTTGGTATTTGTTTTTTTATCTCATTTATAAAATCCTGTAATAACATATAATTTACTTCAAATTGCACTTTAGACTCTGGGTGACCCTGGTTAGTTAAAGTTATAGTTCTTGTAATAATTTGTTTATACATTTCTTTAAATCTATCGTTTAAGTCTTTCATATTTTTTTAAAAAAATTAATTTTAATATTTATGTTACTGTGTAATCATTTTAAAGTTTTAAATCTCTGAAATATTTAGTAAAAGTTAGTTATTTTTTTTCTAAGTTTTTTTTTATAAGGAACACATCAAAAAAAATCAAAATTAGTACCATTTATATATTATATAACTGGTGCTAAAATCAATTTTTTTTGATGTGTACCTTTTTTAACCTAACTAATTAAAAACCAATAACTTACATCAATTTTTTAGCATTTGTTAGCAATTGATTAACGTTTCTAGTTTTTTACGTCCAATTTTTAATTTCTTCATTGCTTCTGTCTTGCTTTTATAGACAACTCCATTAATTTTAATTTCACTACAATGATTAGCTTTGATTTTACCACCGATTTTACCACCGATTTTACCTCTGCAATGAATTTTAAATAGGTAGTTAAGGAACAGTTGGTTTTCACTGATTTTTTCTTCTGTGATTATTTTCTTTATGTCTTCATAATTTTGGTTTATTGTATCAAAATCAAAAAACCATTTATAGTCGTCGATATAATGACAAAGATTTTTGATATTTGTATATGTCTCATCTGCGAATTTATAGCAGTCAGACCAGGAAAGTTCGGGATTCCGGAAAACTGTCGTATACGCTGCCGCGAGCTGACATGTCTCCAATGTCCCAAGATTTCCCTTGCTATCTCTTTTCTTCTTGATTTCTCCGATGATGAAACCGTCTTTTAGCTCGTTCATGTGTGCTTTGATATATACAACGTCCCTGAAATGTTGGATGTCCGATTTTCTGATTGAGTTTATGTCTCTTTTCAGGCAAAACCCGATGAAATTATTCCATGTCGTTTGAATATGTGCGATTTTTGTCTCAAAATCTATATTTTTTAACAATGGATTAGAATTTTCAAACTGAAGAAGTTTGTTCATGATATATTCGATATTTTCCTTTGCTGATTGGGGAAGTGTCTTTGCGAGAAGTTCATTTGTTTTTTCTGATAGGTCAACATAAAGTTTGAGTTTATCTTCTTTAAATGAATATTTGATGAATTTCGAGAAATTTTGTGATGAACGCTGTAGTGCGCCTGCCAGCTTGCCCTTGAATTTGGACCTCCATTGATCCGGTGTGTCTTCGTCAAGGTATACAAATTTAGGGATGAAATGGTTTGTTATAAGTCTGTGATATATCATTTGCATTTGGGTCTCTAAATCATTCACTTTTTGAATTTTAATATAGGCGTCAAACCTTTGTTGGTTTAAAGTATAGGCATTATCCTCAATATCAACATATTCAAAGTTAATACCGAACTTAATATCTAAAAGAAGTTTGTTTTTCCCGAACATGTTTGTATAAAGAGACTGCAATTTTTTGATTTTGTTTGCAGTCTCGTCTAGTGTAGGGTAAGAATGTGAAATTAAGTTTGCGTTAAGTTGTTCAGCTTTGTAAAAGATATTGATTGATTCAACCATTTCTCTGTTCCTAAATCTGTTGGCGTATTGGATGATGTTAATTCCAGATTTGTCAAGAATATAGATTCTGATAGGACTCTTTGAATAAAGGTTGATACCCGCTTGTCCGTAAACAGAGAAAAGACCGCCAGAAGACCTCATATCATGGTTTGTACGGGCGAATTCAACGTCGTCCTTTATTTGTTTGTTGTACAAAAAATCAATGTTCAGACCCCTAAGTTTAAGTTTTTCTTGAAGGTCAAAGTTTGCGTTATTAGTGAATATTGCGATCCTGTTTTGATTTGATTGTTTCATCCATGTTAAGATGTCTTTCGTGATATACCCGAGATATTGTTCGTTATATACAATAATATTTGTTGTAATTTTAATTTGGTCTTTGTTAATTTTTACAAAAACGGGATTAAAATCTGAAAACTCTTTAATTTCAAGGGAAGGCGTGCCTGTAAGTAAAATAACTTTACGGTTTTGTCTTGAAATTTCTTTTATTTTATCTTTTATTTTTGAGATAATTTCAGTTCTGTAGTCATACATATAAAGAGAATGTATCTCATCAAACATAAAACAGGAGAAAGAAGGAGATTCATCCATTTTGTTCTTAATAAAACTGTCCCATGTTGTACAAATATTATAATCTGATTCAATATAATCTTTGTTTTTGAAGTGAATTCCGTCAATAATTTTCCAGTTCGGATATTTTTCTTCGGGAAAGTTATCTAAATTAATGGACGTCATTGGAGTGATAAAACAAATACGCTTCTTTGATGAAATATTAGGATTAAAAAGATCGTCATCAAAAGATAGAATATTTAATTTTTGTAGTTTATTCTCGTTTAATTTTTCAGACAAAGTATTTGCTGAATATGTTTTACCGACACCACACCCCGCATTAACATGAATAAGACTTCCTGGTAAGTCATAAATATCTTCAATAACATTTGATAAGTATTCATTTTGTTTCAAGTTATATACTTTATCATAATTAATATCTGAAAACAAAATAGGAGTAAATTGTTGTTTTACTTTAAAAGATACATTAATAATATTTTTAACAAGTTTTAACATATTACGAGAGATACAATATCCACCTAATTTGTGAAACTGGTTCCTAAACAATGAATGAAGTTCTCTCTCAGTATGATTATTGATAGTTTGTACCATATAAGGTATTATTTTGCCATAATATTCATATGCTTTGTCATAATTACCGTTAAAAATATGATAAAGTGCAATTGCAAGTCTAAGTCTGTAGTCATGCGACCATGATATTTTCAAAATCTCCGAAACATTTTTAATATCTGAAGAAATATTTGTTGTATCAAATGAAATTTGAGTATTTTCATAATCAAAATCTTCTTTTTCTTTAGATAAAATATCAATATCATTTAGGAATAAAGAATTTCCAAAAGACCTTCTTTGTTCAGCGTCAGGTAAACAGAAATTAATAGGATGATTTGAAAAGAATAGAGGTTGTATAGGATTATCATTATGTTCATCCATAACCTCAGGCCAATTAATCACGTCATTTAACCCATGTGCAGAAAAGGCCTCAATAACAAGTTTTTTGAAATATTTCGCAGACTTTAGAAAATTCTCATATGTTTTATCACAATCAACATAAAAAACAAAGTGAAAACTTTTTCCAGAATTCGATAATTGTTCAAAGTAAAAATTATCGGTACAATTAAGTTGTAAATAATCAACAATCACATTTTCAATCAGATTCCATTTAAGTTTATCAGCCTTATGCCCCTGATATTTTTTTGTATCAGCATCAACAAAGAACAAACCATTCCAATATTGCCAAAAAGGCCAAGAATTCCAATCAGGTGTTGTTTCATCAGGAAGTTTTTTTGCAAGTCTCTGATTATAATTAAAACATTGTATACCAGGTTGAGATAACTTATTTTCTTTTCCAGGTATAACTGTAGATGGATCGAAATCCTTAATATCTATTACATTACAAGTTTGTTGCCAAGCTTTTGTATAAACATTTGGCAAAAAAACAGATTTTATTTCAAGTTTAGTTTGTTTAAAAACAGACTTATCTGATAAATCATGATAAATATTATGATTCATATTAATAAAAAAATTTAATTTTTTAGTGAGAAGATGTTTTATTGTCTTCTCACTTTTTATTTATATTTAATATTGAAATTATGTTTGTTTGTTTCACTGGCAAATGCTAATAAATCCGAAGGTACTTCAAATCTGTATTTTGGTGGAACTGCTTCATTGATTGATTCTCCTAAATCCACCAACATTTGGTTAAGCATTTGGTTATTATACTTAATAACCTCATCTGATAATAGTCTGAACTTATTGTTAAGCTCACCATACTTCTTACGTGCACGATTTCTATAAAATTCACGCATATAGGCGTTGTAATTTTCTTTTGTGTCTCTTGTCGCCATAATTCTTTCTTTATTAATTTTGTTAGTTTTTAAATTTTAATTTAGAATTTCTATATTTATTTATTTAGAATATAAAAGAAAAGTTTAAGAAAGTAGATAAATAGAACGTTTTTGAAGAAGAATAGAACATTAATTTTAATAAAATATCAAACAAATACTAAATAAATAACATTTCAAAAGACAAATTTTTTAATTTCAAATAAAGAATGTATCTTTGATATGTGATTAAATAACAACATTATTAATTTAATAAATAAAAAGAATTATGGATGTACAAGAGACAAAAGAATTTATAGAAAAAGAATTTACTGACATAGTAAATAGAATGCGATTATTATCAGATAATAATCGTACAAACATTATGACAGATTTATTAAAAGAAATGAAATTAGAAAGACCTCGAGCTGTACATTATTTTCTTGCTAATTTTAATCATAATAAAATTCACTTGGGTTATACTGTTTGTTGCTTGGGTGATATATTTAATTATAATAAAAATGATGGATTATTTTTTGAGGTTGAACAAAGAGTATTAACAGCTATCGATATTTTACAAACAAGATTATATTATGAAGAAGAGAATAACCGATTTAGAACAGGACGAACTTTTGAAGAAGTATCAGGACAAGATTGATGCAGATATTGCAAGGATGAAGGAAACTTCAAAAAAACATGGCAATGACATGCCAAAAGATGTAGAGAAACAGATAAGAAAACAGTTGTTGGATTTGTATGTTTTTTAGGAGAAAGATAAAGAGCGAGAATTAGAAGAAAAACGACTTCAAGATAAAAAACTTCAAAATTTCTTAAAAAAACAAGCAAAAAGCGCTGAAATTTCTCAAAAAAACTGCGATTTTTTAAGCAAAAATAAAAACAAGATAGTATATACTGTAAATCAAAAAAACAATGAAAAACAAGGGGAAAAACTCAGAGAATTTTATTATTAGAAATCCGATTGGAAAACTCTTTCTTTAAAGAAAAGAGATGAAAATCAACAAAAAAATAAAGGACTTTGTGAGATGTGCTTAAGAAATTTGGCAACAGAAGTTCATCATGTTGTTAAGTTTTTCAACCAAGATACAGAAACTTTGAGGAATGAATTATTATTAGACGAAGATAATTTAGTATGTCTTTGTAGTGAATGTCATCATAAAGTACATGGAGATTAGAGAAAATTATTTCCTTATGAAAGAGTTTGGTTAGAAAATAAGAAGAATTATTTGTCTGATAAATATTTAAAACAAGGAGAAATAATCAATGTTTCTGATATTGTTTTAAGATAATTAAGAAAAGGAAATCACTTAATTACAAGTTAGACTTTGACTGTTTAACTTTGTCATATTATATAAATTTACGTTATTATTAGAGGAAATTGCTTGTGATAAGTAGTTTCCTTTTTTAATATAAAAAAAGATGATGAAATTGTTTCACAACAAAATCATCATCAAAAACAAAAAATTAATTAATAAAATAATATAAATGAAAAATTAACAAATTATAACATTTGTAAAAAAAATTCAAAAAATCTCATACTATCTGAGAATTTAAATATTTTACTTTATTATTTATCTAAGTAAAATATAAAATTCAAAATAAAAATCATTTAATATATTTAATTTCCTTAATATCTCAATATTAATTTTACAGCAAAATCAATTAAAAGTCGCGATTTTGTCATAAAAAATAAAAGATAAATATTAAAATTTTATTTGAGAAAGATGTCATATTCAAAACACGTTATAAATTTGCCCAAAATATCGTTGAAAAATTTGGTTGTTTGGATGATCGGTATAGTATTTTTATTTGTCATTGGTCATGGATTTTACAAGGACACAAAGACTATCAAGGAGATGAGGAAAGAAGTCAAGGAAATGAAGAAAGAACTTGAGGAATATCAAGGTAGAAAAGATAGTGTTTATTTCGTCACAGAGACGATTAAAATCACTTAGCCTGATAATTATAAGGTAAAGAGAATTGGACGCGATACGGTGAGAATATGGCGGCTAAAACGCGACACAATCAAAGTATCTGAGGATGTTGTATTGGACAAGGTACAGAAACAATATAAAGATACAGGAAAATACGCCATTTGGATAAGCGGTTATTAGGACGTTTGGCTTGACAGTATGAAGATGTTCCCAAAGACTGTGTATCAAAAAAGTACCGTAATAAAGAAGAAACGATACAATTTTGGCATAGGTCCGGAAATAGGATATGGATATGATTTTAACCAGAAAAAGCTAAGTCCTTATATTGGAATAGGTCTGCAATGGAACTTTTGGTAGTTTTAAACAAAAAATAGAAGAAAGAGAAAAATAATTATGAAAAATTTTCTTCTCTTATTTTTTTGTTTCGAATAAAACGTGTATCTTTGATATGTAAGTTAATAACAAATAAGTTTAATTTAAAATTAATAAAATTATGAATACAGTTACAACAGAAATTAATGGCAAGAATTATACTTTTAATATTAAGGTATTACAGGTTAAGGTAAACAACTATGATGGTTGGGATATGGCAGACTTTAAGGTGACCGCTCTTGTTAGATGTGGTAAAAAGAAAAAGTGTATTGAATGTGTTTTATCATATGCAGTTGGTAGCGTTTGGGAATATTATAACAATCAAGAGTATTTTTTAGATCTTGCAGAAGATTATCTTACAGATGTTGAAGAAATTGAGGAAGATTTTGACAAATTTTTTGAAGAAAATGAAGATGTGTTAACAAATGCTTATTTTGAACTGTTTATTAATGATTGTATACTTGAAGATTTAGAGGTAGATACGAAACTTATTGATTATATGAAAGATGAAAAGAATGATTTGAAAGATGATTTGTTAGCACTTATTAGTGATGATTCTGATGAAATAAATGTGATTTATCCTGATGATTGCTTTGTGCCATATTATGGTATTTCAAATAAAGAAAAGTTCAAAAAACTTCCTGAACAAATGCAATTATTAACACACGATAAAAAAGAGAAAATTATTGTTAAGGTTAACAAGTATATAACTTTGAAAGTTAAAATGTATATAACTAAATATCAAGCATATAATTATTGTGTTGGTGCATATGGTGATTTTTATATTGAGCATGATTTGGTTGGTGAGATGCTTGAGACTTTTATTAAACATGAAAATATTAAAACAATCATTGAACTGAAAGATTATCTGAAGAAAAATGATAATGAAATAGTTTTAAAATTTTATGGTGATTTTGAAGGTATTTAATTACCAAACTATTATAATTACATTATAAATATGTACCAAATATAAATTGGGAAGATGAACGTGTTAAAACAGATGAAGGTAAACAAAGACTTTATGACTTAATTAATATATATGGTTATAAGGTAACAGATAAAGTAAAGGATATTATAAATCATAATAATGTTTGCTCTGATTTTTTCAAATGGGATTTTGAGAATTGGTGTCCATTGGAGGAGAATAAATAATTAAATTTTAAAGTTTGATATAAAATGACATATTTAACGAAGAATTTTAGTTTAGAGGAATTTGAGAAGTCTTCAACAGCGGATAAATGGAAGATAAACAACAAGATTCCAGAGAAATATATGGACAATGTTAAGAGATTAAGTCAGATTTTACAGCAGATTAGGGATAATTGGGGAGATTCAATTATAATTTCTTCAGGTTATCGTTGTCCCGGACTTAACAAGAAGGTTGGAGGAGCAAGCAATTCAGACCATTTATATGGGGCGGCAGCCGATATACACACAAAGTCCGATGGAAAATTAGATAACCATAAACTTTGGAATTCAATACTTTGTCTTAACAAACTTGGTAAATTAGGGCAGTTTAGGCAGTTGATAAACGAATATAATGATGATTGGATTCACATATCAGTAAACAATGATTATAACGAATGGAAAAATAACTAGATTTTATATGTCAAATAATAGTGACTTAATAAAAGCAATAAAAAACAAAAATGATGAATATTATACAAGATATGAAGACGTTGAAAAACATGTAAATGTTTTTAAAAAAGAAATATATAAAAATAAGATAATATATTGTCCTTTTAGTTCTGAGAAAAGTAATTTTGTCAAATATTTTAAAGATCACAAAGAAGATTTACAATATAAAGAATTATGGTATACATGGGATGATTATAAAAATCATGAAGATTTGTTTGATAAAGCTGATTTAATAATAGATAATCCGCCATTTTCTATTTTTATTTCAGAAATTTTACCATTTTTAATTAATTTATGGAGGAAGTAGATGAATAGAATTAATAATTAGGAGTTGACAGCATCACAGTTGACAGCATCACAGTTGACAGCATCACAGTTGACAGCAGCACAGTTGACAGCATCACGTCTTATTTCAAACAGCATATTACCAGATATTATTTGTTCAGGGCTTTATATAAAAAAATTTATAAATCCAGAAAATGAAATTAAAGACATTCCAGCAACCTCTGTTTGTATAGCATGTCCTTTTGAATATTTTGTCGAAAAACCACTTCGACAGAATATAAAATATACATTTAATTAGTTAATATATCTTAATAAGATTAAATTTAGAAAAATAAAAAATTTATATCATACAAGTACAGGTATTGATATATCAGCAGCAAAAGAAAAGTATTCTTTTCTACAAGATAAAGTATTACCAAAATTTCAAAATGTGAAATATTTTCCAACAGATTTTCATGGTTATGCTCTTTGTCCAATTACTTCTGTTGTTTCAGTAAACGATAAGTTTGAAGATAATGGTCTTTTTACAAAAAATGGTTGGGAAGTTTGTTCAGTTTTAGGCGTAATAGATGAAAATACAAATAAACGTGATTTTTTAACTTGTTTGATATATCATGAGTGAAATAAATATTCAAATGAAACAATGAAATTTGAATATGGATATTTCACAATACAATGAATTAGATGATTTGATTTTAACAGAAAACGATATGAATGTTATGAGAAACGTTTCAAGTGACATGTCAGAGGAAGAGATAAACGATCTGTGTGCAATGATATTAGAGAATGACGAGCTTATCGAAGAGTTCAATATGACGAATAAATGGTTAAAATTAACAAACGACGTAAAAGATGAGTATATTAATTAATAAAATAAAGGCGAATAATGTTTTTCTGAAAGGAAATAACATAGTCTAGATTTTCTTGAAGAATAAAAAAGTATTTCCTGATGAAGTAAAGTAGAAAGATTATTTCTGGATATAGGCAGATAATGGAAAAACAATAATAGTAGGCAATTATGATAAACGTTTAAACCTAGAGTATTCAACTGATTTGAGTACATGGACAGAGTGGAATATGTATATAACGTCAACAGGTTCAAAAATTTATTTTCGTGGTGATTGTGATACATGGACTGATTTATCAAGTAATACAAACCCATATTTTTCTGTTAATGGTAGTATAGGAGGAAATATAATGTCATTAATATACAAGGATGATTTTGAAGATAAATTTGATTTAAATGAAAACAATATTTCATTTGCTTATATATTTAGTACAAAAAATTTAACAGATATTACAGAATTAAAGTTACCTGCTACTAAGTTGTCTCCTAAATGTTATTAGAGAATGTTTGCGGGTTCTTCAATAAAATCAATACCAAGCAATTTATTACCAGCGACGACTCTTGCGAATTACTGTTATTATTAGATGTTTGATTCATGTTCAAATTTGGAAGTTGTTCCATCCGATTTGTTAAAATCTGCAAAGGTAATTCCAAGTTACGGATATGCTTATATGTTCCAAAACTGTACAAGTCTCATCGAAATTCCAGAATTACCTGCAACTACAGTACAAGATTATGGGTATTCATATATGTTTAATAAATGCGCGTCTCTCAAAGAAGTAAACTTTGATTTACCTGTTGCACAATTATATGATTCAGCATATCGTTGTATGTTTTATAATTGTACAAGTTTAACAAAAGCCCCTAATATTTTGTCAACTTTAGCTGGTAATAAAAAGACAAATGGTATAATGACGACAACAACATACGCTATATGGTTATGTGGATCTATGTTCCGAAACTGTACAAGTCTTGTTAATGCTCCTACTGTTAATTTTATAGGTAAAATAGGCGAATATTCCATGTGTTATATGTATGCGGGTTGTACAAGTATTAAATAGGTTAATCTAAAGATTACAACTTTAAGTTCTAACTGTTATAACTATATGTTTGATAGTTGCACAAGTTTGACAACAATATATTCAAATTAGTCAGTTGCCCCAAGTACGACTTATACATTTAAATGGTTTAATAATACTTCAGGTTCAGGTACATTTTACAGGCACACAAAATGGTCTGTTTCAGAAAGAACCGCATCAACGATTCCATCAGGTTGGAAATTAGCATCATTTTAATATTAATGACAAAATGACACAAATTTTAATCTTTTTGTGTCATTTTGTCATTTTCTTTTAAAATCTTTCAATAATTTTAAAGTCTGTAATTATATCACCATATAATTTAATTATTCGTTTTCTTGTTTCAATTTCATATATTTGACTATCAATTAACATGTTCTTATAACATACATTTAAGTAATAATGTCCTCTCTCTATTTTCTTAACTTTAACGAACTTAATCTCTTTATTGATAAATTCTTTTTTATCTTTATCAGAAGACATCTTATATACGTCCAAATTGCTATCAGATTCTTCCTGTATCGCATCCAAATTCTTTCCTAATGTAATTTTATAGTTCATATCATTTTGTCTCATTATGGACAATTTATCAAGTTCATTTTTCAACGATTTACCTAATTCACCAGCTTTCTTTTCTGATATATTGCCTAATATTATTCGTTCTTCTAATCTGTCAATGGATTCTCGTATTTTATTTTCTTTAATATCATAATTCTGTATTCTTCTTAGACATTTCTCTAAATCATCTTTATATGATTTAATAATTTTCTCATAATCACCATTAGAATGTTGTCTATATGCATAATTACTGCAATACAACAAAAGACTATCAGTTATATTCATATTCAAGCAAAACCATCTACAAAACAAAGTCTCTTAACAGATTCTGTTTGTTGTACCAAGTCTTGCCCTAAAGTTGATACCCTACTTAATATTATTACTTTTTTTGAATTATTTTTCTTCATATCTTTATTTTTGTTACAAAGATAATAGATTTATCTCAAAGTTATATAATATATTAAGTGTATTTAATAAATTTCGCCACATCTAACACATATATCGTACTAACAATGTATGTATTAAATGTGACAAAGTTATTTTTTGAAAAATCAAATATACCAGTTTTTAATCTTATTACCAAGTCCATCAACAGGATCAACACCAAGTTTAATATTATCAATCAAAGTTGGTAAACTACTGTCCTAAACCGTTCTGCATGGTTCAATATAAGTCATGCTAACTGTCTCATAAAGTCTCTTTGGCTCATCGCTTGGCACGATTCTCTTCACTAAATTACCGTCTTTGTCCTCAATTTTGAATTCATAAAATGTAAAAGATTCATTAGTCAAATTAGATTCAGATTCATAAGCGTTCAAATAAAGTGTTGTTTTGTTATCTGTAAAGGACAGAGAAGATGAATTACTATCAGTCCATGGTCCATATCCAGAACCATTTTCAAAGGCATTATATTGTCTGTTTGTTCCGTCAAAGACAAATGTAATATTTGTCTTTAATGATTTTTTTCTATTAATTTGCCATCTGTCATTACCTGGATCAACATATATATATGAACTTTCATAACCAAAAGTTCTAAAATCTGCTGTATCACTAGATTTATCAAGCAAACCAAAAAACTCCTCACCTGTGTAGTCGAAATTTGCAACCGTCAAACTCATTTTATAATTCGTGTTATACGGCATATACTTAACCCATTCTTCTCTTGATAATAATTTCCATCCAATACTTTTTGTAGGGATTATAAGGGCGTAGTTAACTTCAATCTTTTCAAAAATTTCTTTTGATAAAATATATTTACAATTAGTCTGATAAACAACATTACTTAAATCGTTTTTAACCATTGCATAAGCATAGTTATACTTTATTTTTTTAATCTGTTTTTCAAGAATATCGTCTGATATGTATTTATGTTTTAAGATATTACCGTTACTAATAATGCTTATATCCTTATTATAAAAAGCCATTAAGCAAACATACCTATACCAATATGGCATATAATCCATGTCCGGTTCTGCTGTGTCATCATAATGAAGATACCAACACGCGAAGAAGTATAATGTTTGTTTTGGATCAATAGATACAGACAACATTTTTTTCTGAAAATCGTTTCTGTTATTTCCCCAATCACTGTACCCACCATAACAAACCAAAATACCCTTATATGTTTTAATATCGTAAACATTATTATATATTGTTTTTTGTGCTAATTTAATATCATCAATGTCAGTAGTTATAAATACCTAAGCAAGACTCCATTCTGAATAAGCAATATATTTAATCGTTTGTTTTTTCTCAGAATTATTAGTAATTGAAAAATATCCCTAAGTTGTGTTTGTATTAATGCCAGGTTTATACCAGTCACATACATATTTCATGTCACTAACATCAGCATCAAAATCATTTTCATTAAATGTATGTTTCGCAACGATTGTTTTATAGTTTTTAGCTTCATATTCCAAGTATAACTATTTATCTCCCTCTATAGGTTTAATATTTTGGTTGAGTATTTTGCCTGTTATAAGTTTCTCCTAATATGTCTATGTCATCGACAAAACATCGTTCGGTGATTTATCCTCAAAACTAGCAAAATCATTTACTTCATAAGCTTGCCCTGTAATCCCAACATCATCATTAAGTAGTTCAAATATTTGATAATTTCCTGCTGGTTCATTCTCTTGCTTTGTCGTTGTTTCATAAGTTATTTCGGAAATCTTTGTTGAAACAATTTCATTGTAAACAACTTTTGTTTTCTTACAAAGATAATAGTATGTTTTGTAATCTGATATATCATTAACTTTAAGCCAGAAAATATCCTAGAATTTCTAATCAGGATAAACCTAAATCTGTTTTTGGAAGACTTTATTTATTTCATTACCATTGTAATATATTTTTATCACAATATCATTATGGTTTCTAATCATCTCATCAAAATTAAACGTTTAAATATTTATTTTTATATAAAAGAAAAGAGAAACTGATTTATCGAAAAACCAATTTCTCTTAATTTTTTGCAATTTCTTTTCTTTATATATTAAACAGAATAAGTCATATAAACGACATTATTATCAACAGTACCGGCAGAGACAAGACTATTGTAATCCGATTCTGTAATCAAGATAATCTTCTTGAAACCATCAATTGCTGTTCCTATAAGGGTATTTGCCTGTGTTTCCTTGATATAACCAGCATCACCAACTTTCTAGTCTAAATCTCCTGTCTTTATGTAATCAGATAAATTGCCTGCATCATCTTTAGACAAATATTTGTTGTCAGCCTCTTCTTTTGTGTAATAATCTTCAAGAGACATCTTTGACTGATATTCGCCGACTTTCTCCCAAACACCATTTATATACATATATTCGATATAAGTGTTGTTATCCTTGCCAGCAGGATTTGGCATCAAGTAAATCTTGTTTTCATCTATATCAGTTGTCGGAAGTTGATTAACAACCTTATATAAAGTCAAGTCAATGGTCACGTTATTTCCATTCTCAATACTTTGTCCATTAATTTTACCAAGAGAACCTTTTCTGATTACGTTTGTAGATAAATCGGCAACGCTTGCGTCAATATCAGCAACGTTATTTGAAACTGCCTCAAATTGTTCATTTTTAATGTAATCTGACAAGTTTGTTTCTGTTAAATATGCCTAATTATAAACCCATTGTTTAGTTGCAACTTTTTCATTAATTGCTATAATACTTTGTTTACCTAAGTAAAGTCCCATTTTAAATTAAACGTTTAATTTTAAATATTTATTTGTATTTTTTAAATTTTCACAACTTATTATTCATTGTCATCCGTAATAACGTAAAGACTTTTTTCCTTTAAGTTGTTGTTTGTTTTTAAATATTCATATTCGATTTTTGTAACTCCTATAATATCTTTCTCAGAAGTTTCACTCTTTATGAAATCAACAAGGTCTTTCTGTTGTCTAATATCTCCGTAAATCTGTCCCCATTGAGCTTTGTCCAAGTCACCAATCATTCCTTCCGCGTCATAATATGAATCTACATTAAATATCTTCATGTAATCATATTTACCGTCTTGGAATGCAGGATTTACCTCGGAAAACATAACCTTCACATGAATCTGTCCAGAAGACAAAGGTCTAAGTAACTGACTATCAAACTATAACATATTACTTGCGTTTAGATTTGACTTTACAGAAATCCATGTTCTTGAATCATTAGTGTAAAGTTGCAAGTCGTAATAGTTTTGCATAGTTATCTGAACCTCATCACCAGTGTCCTTGTCTAATACCTAAACATGATATTTGAAATCCTGTCCTTTTTTAATAATTTTCATTTGTTTTTGCAAAAACTAAATTTTAATATTTATTCACTTGAAGAAGAAGTTTCTCTAGATTTTTTTTGCTAATCTCCTTGTTCAGTTGTAAGTTCTTCCGTTCCGTCTTTGTGTTTTATCCTGTGAATATGAATCTTATAATTTGCGTCAATACCAAGTAAGGCGCCTGAAAACGTCAATATTTCACCAAAAGCAGTTAAGACAGTTGGATCAATATAACCGGTTGGTTTAACAAAGAAAGAGACACTGATAAGTACAAGTCCGAATATTGCTACGAAAACTCCTAAGAAAAGCTAAGTATCTATTTTTGTAAAAGTTTGTTGTGATTTTGAAGAAAACATTTTATCAAATCTTTTTAATATTTATTAAATTTGTATTAAATAAAAAAGGGAAACTAATCGTTTGTAAAAAGTTTTTTCTTTTTTATTTCTGATTTAGTTTCCCCTATTAATTAATTAATTATTTGCCATCTTGCGTCAGGTAAATAAATCAACTTTTTAGTTTCATAACTCATGTTATATGCTCCGGATAATGTATTACCTGTACTTGTGTAAATAGCGTTATATGTATAATCAGTTGTACAAATTTTCATAGATGAACTATAGTTTCTTGATATGTTGTTGTGTATTAAATAAATTATGTGTCCTGCGAAATCGGGGTTATTTGCTCCGAAATAAACCTCTACATTCATGTTTTGTTGTACAACTCCCCATTCTATACAGATTATATCGTCTTCAGGTTGTACAACAATTTTACCAGATGATGTGATACCTCTGAGATTTAAACTTCCAAAACCTCTACCTCTTGTTATGAAACCACTTTCAGCTGTTTCACCTTGAAATTTTGAACTTGACGTGAACGTTTGTTTATTAATAGACCAAATACCTTTTGGAAAATATTGTCCATTACTCTAAAGGTTGTTCTTGTTAATCATAAAACAATAATCTCCGTATTTTGCCTAGAAACCTTCTGAATTAAACATAACGGTTCCGTTTGTACCGAATCTGTATACTTGTCCGTCATAACCGATTGTATTCTGAACAAGCGATGAATTACTGGCGTGTGTTATGAAACAATATAAACAAGGTTGTACCCAATTTGTTGTTTGTACTTTACTTGCGTCTGACAAAGTATAATTTTTACCACCATAAGACCAGCTTGTTCTCCAAACTTCCCATTTTGTAACTTTAACAACAACTTCAGCTTGTAAATAAGCAGCTTTTGTTGTTGATGGTGTGTAAGACCACTGATTTGTGTCCGTACTTGTTGTTAAAACTGTATTTGTATCAGGATCAACAATTTTCCATGTAACTGTAAAGTTCGGGTCATATATAAACTAAATAAATGTAGTTTTGTTATCAGGTGTTTTAACCGTAACTCTATGTGAATTTTCATCAACTGTTATATTTGGATAAAATCCCATGTAAAGTGTTTGGCTCATAGTCCACGCAAATCCAATACCTGAAAAAGTAATAACTGACTCGTTTTCAATGTTTATCTGTTGTTTTGTATATCTGTTGTCCGCGTGAAATGCCTCGAGATAATTATTCCCTGACTGATACATTGTCATGCCACAACTTGTGCCTTCTTGTTGCCAATAATTTGTAGGTGTGGAAACATAATCAAACCAACTTCCGACACTTTTAGGTTTTATTTGCGTATTACCGTTTGTTCCTATAAGTGTGAAACCGTTATCTGAATCTTTAACTGTCAAGTCACCTGATATTGTTGTATTACCATTAAGTTCTATTTCACCTTTCTTTATTTTGTTTATCTAATCCTAAAAATCGCCTGTTGCTTCTGAAACTGCCGCGTTTATAGTAACCTTACCGTCCTCAATCTTTAGGTAAGTATTTGATACCTCTGCTAAAATTTCTGTACTTGTTTGTGTAAGTTGCGAACTAGTTACATAATCACCCTCAATAGTTGTTACCCTTGTTGAAATCGAATCAGCAGTTTGTTTTATGGTAGAAATAGAACTTGTATTGTTTGTAACTTTTCCAGTAAGTTCGTCAATCTCTGTCTTGTTGCTTGAAACATTAAGTTCGATTTTATCTGCTCTCTAATCAATTTCCGATTTATTGTCTGTGACAGTTTTTGTCAAAGATGAAACCGTTTCATTTGTTGTTCCTAAGTCTGTACCAATCTTTGTTATCTTCGTCTCATGTTCCTCAACAGTTGAATTTATGTTGTCAGCCTTAATTGTGAGTTTTCCAATATTTTCTGTGTTTGTCGTAACCTGTTGTCTAAGGTCTGAAATATTTGCGTCCGTTAAGGCCCCGTCAGCAACTTTGCTAACTTCTTCAATTCTTTCTGTGTTTTTCTTGACAGACAAATCAATCTCTTCTGCTGTTTGTTTAATTTCTGAAATTGCTTTTGTATTTTCAGTTATTTTTCCGGATAAATCACCAATTGATGAATTAATATCTGTAATTGAATTTGTATTTTTCTCAACTGTTGCCTTAATCTAATCAGCTTTCTGATCAATTTTGCTGATATTTTCTGTATTAGTAGTTATTCGGACATCATAATCACCAAGTGAAGAATCAATACCGTCAAGTCTTCCCAAAATACCAGATATATCTCCAGATGAACTTGTTTTTAAATCTTCAAGCGTTTTCTTTGTTTCTGATATTTCCTAAGTGTTGTTTGATACAGTTTGAGTAATACCATCAATTGTTTGCTAAATTTCACTAAATTTATTTGTTGTAGTTCTCTCAACATCACCTATTTTGTCAACAATATTAGTCTAGCCATCTTCTGTCAAATAACTTCCCATGAATTTGTTAAGTCCCTTGCTTATTATGTTAAGTCTGTGATTACCAAGCTAAAAATCATCAATACCGTCATATTGTACAATTGCGGGAGCTTTTATTCCCTTATCAAGATAAGTGTTGTTATATGCTGATATTACAATTGCAGCTTGTCTAGTTTCGTCTGTCCTGTTTCCCAGTTGAACAATTTCGTCTCCAACTTCAGGTAAGAAAGCTCCGTCTTTAGGTGAAGTCGAATCTGAATTTGAAACGGCTATCCAGTTATAAACATGTTTTCTACCTTCATCTACATCAGAGAAACTATATTCTTCTCCTTGACCAACCTATGAAACAACAACCCAATAATATTTGTTACTTACATTATATCCGTGGTAACTTCCATCATCATCCTTTTCCATTTGTCCCCTGTTGAAAGTCTGGCAAACAATCTAATCGCCAGTGACAAATTCATTAAGTGCTAAATTAGTCTAATTTTCAGAATCGGCTCTCCAATAAAGTTTTGTCTTGTCTGAATTTGTCTCAACATGATCAACCTTCGCATTTGCGTCTGTTATGATTATTTGACCTTGACTAGCCCTTATTTTATCTATAACGAGTTCGAAGAAATGAGCAAGTTTTGTAACTGTCAAGTAATCAACGGTTATGTTTGTCGCTGTCATGTCGTCTGTGAAGTTACTTTTTCCGTTCACTTCGAGGTCAGCATTGCAAGTAACTTTGTTCGTTGTTCCGTCTTTTGGATTTGTCCTGTTAAACCATACATCATCAGAAAATCTTGCTTCTCCTAAGAAATCACTGTTTCCTCCAATTGAGGAATTACCAACAACTGTCAAGTCTTTTCCAACTGACACATCTCCCAAGAATTTCTCATCCTTGTCAAATATAACGTTATCGTGAATTTCAATCTGAGGATTTTCTTTGTCCTGGTCTCTTGACCAAATATCGTTTAAGTAAATCGGACAACCAAACTTTGTGGCTTTACCGTCTATATAGATATTTCCGTCAGAATCTTCTCTTATATATTGAAAAACCTTGTCCCAAATACCATTACCTTTTAAGAAAAGAGTATCTTGCCCAGCTAATGGCTAAGGTACCAAACCAGAAGTTCCAGGATTTGTTTCGCTTGCTCCTTGAAAAACATCATATGAATTTCCTCCTGATGAATTTCCTGACTAATTTTGCTTTATAATTGTTGTCTTTCCTCCAGAACCTTTTCCTGCAGTTCCTTTCTCAACGGAAAAACTTTTCATACTTGTCGAAATCTTTACCATCTTTGCTTTTCTTAACAAACCTTTTGATATTTATTTTAAGAAAAGAAAAAGAGAAGACTAAGATTTTTTCAAACTTAATCCTCTCTCTTTTTGTTAGGTCTTCTCTTTTCACTGAAATTAATTATTTTGACGGATTATATCCTTCCCATGTAACTGTACCTCTTACATATGTATATAAACCAGGATATGAACCAAATGGATTAGTTGTTATTGTATTGTCTAAATATGATAAATAAGACGAACCATATTTAAGAGTTATTTCATAACCTGATATATTAATATTACCATTTATTGATAATGCTAATGGTGAAATGTTATCCATTGTGTCTGACCAATTTCTTTTTAATCTAATATATCCATAATTGCCAGGTATTACAAGATTTACCTGAGCCATATTATCCGAACTTTTCCAACCTGTGTCATTTATATTATAACTAAATATTTTGTTATAATATTTATTCGCCGACTCATCCTCAGGTACAATTATAGTAAAACTTAATGCACTTACGGATTTATTAGTTATTGTAAAATAATCCTAAATACCAGGACTACCTGATGGTATTATATGGTCATAAGGATTTTCAGGTTCAACTTCTTTATCATCAACAATCCAACCAACAGGTATTAAACTTGTTCCAGTAGTATGATAGTTGTAATCATTTAAATTATACCAATTACCTGTTGAAGAAACACCATTTACCCAGTTATAGGTTGGATTTGTATTATCATCTTGCGGTCCCAATTTACTACAACCATAATAGATTTTTTTAAGTGATTTATTATTATAAAACATTTCAGAAAAACATTTATTAGGTAAATCTTGTGTCATATTAATTTTTATTTCTTCACCACCACTATTTTCAAACATTTGGATGAATGATTTTTCACTTAACACTATCTAAGAATTTTCAAAAAGTCCATGAACACAATCATTTATCAATCCTCCATCATTATCAGGATAAAAAGAAGCAAAATTAAACATGCCACCAAAACCACTTTTTCCTATTTTTTTAATATCAAAATATATATTTTTAATACGGCATTTCCTAAACATATATGTACATCCACCGTCCACAATTTCGGTAAAATCAACAGTAACATTATCAACAGTAATTTCAAACTAATTATTAAATAAACTTGCAAGATATGGCGATTTTGTTTTAACCTTATAATTTTGTCCATTTACAAGTGTTGATAAGTGTCCGCTTACTTTAAATGATGGACCATAAGTTGTACTAGTGTTTGTAGTAGAAAAAAATATAACAGGGGTTGCGTAATTATAAGCTGAATAGTCAAAATCTACATTATATATCATTGATATTCTTATATGCTAACCCTCTGTAAATACAATAGATTTCTTAAAATCATATGTTATCCAAAATTCATCATCAGTTGTATATAACACATTATAATACGAATTTTTTCCAAAACATAACTATAATGACGCATTTGCACCATTTATATATGTGTGTTTATCAAGCTCAAATTCACGAAATGCAAATGAATATATTGTATTACTAGATGTATTAGTAATCGTGAAGAAATCCTCAATATTTTCTTTGTCAACTGGAATAGCGTTATAAACAACCCATCCTTCAGGTATCAAACTCGTCCCCATTTGTGAGAAATTTTGGTTATTTGCGTTATACCATGTACCTGAACTTGCAACACCAGTAACCCAATCATAAGTATAGTTTTCTTCATTAGTTTGCTCACCTATTTCATTAGGATAATAAATAATTTTTGATAAGTTTTTACAACCTGAAAATAACATACAAAAACACCTATCTCCTTGTAAATCTCTCTTTAATATAGTAACTGAAGTTATTCCTGTACAAAGAGAGAACATTCCCTAATAACAGCTTTCTGTTAAAGTAATATTATCAGAGAAAACATAAGTTGGTATTGAAGTCAAACTTGTACATTCACTGAACATATGATTGCAAGAATAATAGGCAGTTTCTCTAATGTTTGACATATCTGCAATTGTTTGCAAACTTTGACATTTATTAAACATGTAGTTATAACAATAAGATACTAAATTACTTGCAAGAAGTTTTGGAGCTGAAACAAGTTTTGTACAACCATCGAACATAAAAGAATAACAATATGGTTGTAATGTTGTTGCAGGTAATAAATTTTCATTACAAGAAACTAATTCTGTACAACTCATAAACATTCCTTCATAACATTTTTCTAATAAGTTTGTTGCAGGAAGAACAAAATCAATCTTCGTAATACCAGATTTCTTGAAAATACTGTTATAACAACCATTGCAGAGATTTGTACTAGGAAGTTCAAAACCATCAAATGTCCAATGAGTTTTTTCTTCAAAAAGTGATTTTGCAAAAGTTGCTTGCAAAGAATTATCACCAAATGAATCTCCTTGCGAAAGGGCTTGTAAATTACCTGAAACATTACACCAACCAATACTGTCAGAGAAACTAAGATAAGGTTTCTGATTTTCAATGTCTCCCTAAAATATACATCTGAATCTGATTTTTTCCAAAAGCCCAAGATTAAACGTTTTTACTGTATCTGTAACACGAACCCATTTTTCATCATCTGTTGTATAATAATAATGTTGTTTTTTTGAAGGTACATTTATTGTAACAGTAATAACATTTGGTTTATTACTTGTGTTAGTAATTGTGAAATACTTGCTAATTTTTGCAGGATCAGCCTCAATCTCTTCGTTTGGTCCACCTTGGTCAACTTCAATAAGTTCTTTGTCTGAACCAACCTCACTCCAATCTGTCCAATCATAATCATCTGCTGGTTTGCCAAATTCCTCTGGTATTTCCTTAAATGTTAAAGTTCTGAGATTATCTTTTGACGTATAATCAATACCAATCAACTTAAACGATTTTGTTTTTAAACTTCTGAAACAAGTATACATTGCAAAGAGATCTAACTGCTAATTTTCACTAATATTTTTAAGGTAAAGATTATTAACGGGTACCTGGAAAATAATTCTTGGTTTTGAATATTCCCTAAAATATTGGTCAATATAGAATTCTTCTGCCTTTGCTGAAACAGGCTATGGGTTTTCCTAATCTGTCTCATCTTCTGACTGGTAATTCTTATTTACTATCTTAGTTACAACTGAACCACCTTTCAAAATAGGGTAATTCATATATACCTTGTTTTCAATGGATTTATCATAACATTCCTGACTTGTAAGTCCTGATACAATATCAAAATCAACTTCATTTGAATTTGTATAAGTCTTGTCTTCTGTTGATACATAAATTAAGTCTTTCTCAGAAAGAATATTAAGTCCTGAATTATCTGACAATAACTTGCAAGAAAAGTCTTTTATAACAATACTTGTACAATGTGCTAAAATATACTTATAATTGTCAGTGTATTTAGTATGTCTACACATTGTAGGATGTCTTCTTGTAATATCGTTCCATTGTAACTAAAATGGTCCGAGTATCTTAAATGTTATATTTCCAGAGAGATTATCAGATTTCTTGATTGGAATTGCGAAACCTTTGTTGTTACCTATATTCATGTCAAAGGTAACAGTATTCTCTATATCATATTCCTAACCTATTATATAATCACCTTTATTTGGATCAATACCAAGTGTGAAACTTTGCTAATTCTCTGTTTTGTCTAAACTTGAATCATATGTTACCCATGAATAGGTTGAACTTCCGTCAGAATTAACTGTCTCTACAAAAGTCTTGTTCCCAATTATAAGCTAACATTCAAATACAGAAAGTTTCTTTATATTGTCAACATTTGAAACTCCATTATCAAGTCTTGTATAATTATACTCGAAATATTTTCGTTTGTCGAGTGAATTAGCAAAACTTAGATCCATATAAGAAGACTGTCTTTTATCTGAATAATTCTATGCTGAACCATCAAAACTTGAATCATCCTGTATTGAAGTTGGATGATCAACAGTATAAAACTTGGTTGTTCGGTAACAATTCTAATCCTTGAAATAATCAGGAGTCTAGTGCCAAATATAATTAATACCAATAAAAGTATCTTGACCTGGTGGTGAAACAACCTCGTCCCATATTCTTGTAAGCTTTGTCCATTCTGTTGAGACATATTGAATCTTCCCTTGAAAAAGAAGATAATTTGTAGTATCTTCGTCTGCTGGAGAATAAACACCGCTTGAGAAATTACCCTGATAAACTGCAATCGGCATCGCGTCAATCAATTGGTCATCAGTTGGCATATGACCCGCCTCTGTATCATCCTCATTACCATTAATTGAAATAACGATATAACTAGACATTGATAAGTTCGTTGGTTTTTCTGCCTTAATGTCCTTGTTAACATCTTCTTGCTTCTTTGTTATGCAACCTATTGAATATAAACTTGTTATACCTGGTCGATCTCTATAAAGACTTGGTATGTAATATTGTTTATATGGATTACCCTCTGAATCATATGGAACATAATTAAGAATATCTTGATGAACACGTGAATAGTCTGATTTTATCTCAGTACCTCCGTAAAGTGTCCAATTCTGATTTGATATTTGTTGAATATAATAATCTACAACAGTAAATCCATCATAACTAATATCTCTCTTGTTATTTCTGATATAATCAATGAAAGCATTATATGCGGTTTTACCTTCACCTGCTGAAATTACCTCTGTCTGATAAAGATATTTTCTAGGGTAAATTTGTATTGAATAATCTTCATCAAAAGGACTTGCTATAGCATCATCATTATCTTCAAGATTACAATTTACCTAAATCTTATTATAAACATCAGATATTGATAAGTTTGTGTCAGCAGAACCATAAAATCCTTTTTTCATAAGATATGGATATTCCGGACTTGTCTCAAACTGTTTTGAAACTTCTTCGTAATTATTCCAAACATCATAAAAATTAGTTGTTTTCTCTGATATATTACCAATATAATCGTTATCATAAAGTACATAATCTTTACCAAGTTGAATTAAGTGAAGATTTAAATAAGTTAATATTTGTGTAAGAACATCTTCTTTTGTAATTACAGAATCTTCATCGTCACCTAAGAAATTAAGTTCTGATATTTGTATGTCCTGGAGAATCCTGTTTTGAAGAAGTGTCGAATCTTTTGAACCATCATAAAGAAACTTTGTCTTTGAACCATTAACAAAATCAAGTGAATCAATAAGTGAATTATTAAATATCTGTTCGAAAGTAACGTTTGTCGCCTATGTCTTGTAAGAATTATAAGTGCTTGATGAAATATTAGCGTAATTATAATATTCAAGAACCGACAAATAATCTACACATGAAATATTTAATTCATCATAAGAATCTACATAAGATTGTGAATAACTTCCCTAAGTGACGAAACCACTGAAGACAACCTCATCATTTCTAATAATTTCACACCTAATATCAAGAGGACTTTCTGCCCAAAAGTATTGACCTATATATTGATTTGTAAGAAGATTTACAGTTGCCGAATGTTTAACTATTGGAGCAAATGTATCTTCCGGACTTTCTGTTGTAATCTCTATTGCTTCGTTTGTAAAATAAACTGAAAGATCTGGATTTGTAAGTGAAACTGTTGAATAACCTGAAATTACTTCATAATTAGAAGAACCAATATTAATTGAAAAATCAGGATATAAATCAGATTTGAAATACACTTTCCAAACAATATCTCTTTCAACAAATGAACCTTGTATTTGCATCAGTTTTCTTTTTAATTTTAATATTTATTTAAAAAAGAAAAAAGAGACAGAAAAATCTTTTTAAAGAAAATCCTATCTCTTTAACGGACAAACTTAAATATAATTTAGATAAAATATGAAATTGCTTAATTTTATTTAAATTTAAAGAATTCCTGTATTTAATCCTGACTTGGATTTTGTCTTAGAGAAATTTTTAAGAGTAAGATAAAGATCTGAACCTCTAACCTTAATGTTTGAAGAAGAAACAACTGAACCTTGATTTGGTTGAAGATTTCCTTGATTAATCATCTTAAAAAGATTTTGTTGTTGTTTACCGTTTAGAATCATCTCACCTGCATTAACTTTTGCAATCATATTGTCACCAATTTGACTACCTCCTGATATAATACCACCTTCGGCGAACGAACCAATTACAGAAGTAATCGTACTTGCAACACTCATAACTGCCGCAGTAACTGTTGCAATAGCTGGAATACATGCCGGAAATCCTAATTTCATCGCTTCAGAAGAACCGGTTGCAAGAGCTTCACCTGTTTTAACACCTATTAATGACAGAATAGCTGGAACCGCTTCCGCAATACTTCCCGCAATACTTCCAAGACCATTCATTATTGTCGCTGTTTCATCATCGGACATTTGTCCAACAGACTGGAATATTGAACCCATTGCTCCAAAAGTCTTGCTTGTATCATCGCTTGCTTTATTGATTTTCTTAAGTTTTTTCTCTGCAGGAGTAAGAGAATCAGCTTCAACCTAAATATCTATTTTCTTTTTCTTTAAAGTTAAATCCTAAATCTCTTTTATAAGTTGTTTATATTCAGGTGAATCTACAACCTAAACTTCTAATTCTGCTTTTTTCTTTGATATTTGATTTGACAAGTCTCTTTGTGAACCCGACTAAACATAAAGACCATTTCCTGTAACAGAATTTGCTTTTGCTTGTTTATCTTTAAGAGCTTCAATTTCAGACTTAAGTTTATTAATCTAGTCAATATCTTTTGTTGTATCAAGGAGATTAAGTTTCTTTGTTTTCTTCTAAATCTCATCTGAAATTCCCTGAACAGAATTCTTTGGAACTTCTAAATCAGGATTTATCTTAATCTTCAAGAAATATTCTGTAGCATCAAGTTGTTCTAATTCTTTTTTAATCTAATCAACCAATGATGGTTTTGTTTCAAAAGGTACATTATTAAGAGCGTCTTGTAAATTTTTCTTGGCTTCCTAAACAATATCAAGAGAAGTATTTGGATCAAGAACTGCGTTTGCACCTCTAGTAAGTGCTAAAGTAAGTTTTATCTTGTTTTCTTTTTTCTTTAACTCATCAATTTTTTTGCCAATTTGTTCAATTTCATGTATATCCTTATCTGGATCAAGAATCTATAATTTGTTTGCTTCTTTTTGAATTTCTTCTGAAACTGTTTGTAAACTATTACTTGAAACATATAAATCAATACCAAGAGCTATTTTCTTATCTTTGATTTGTTTTTCCAAAACTTGAATTTCTCTCTTATATTCATCTGGAGAAAGTTTAATAAGACCGTCTTTATATTTCTTTTGAAGTGTTTGTAACTTATTCTCAAGATCTGAAAGAGAACCTGAAACAAAAGTTGGTTGATTTGTTTTTGAAGTATGTGAATTTCGTGTTGGTTTGTTTGCATCAGGTTTGTTTGCATCAGGTTTGTTTGCATCAGAATCTTCGTCAACTTTTTTTGGTTTTACTTTTCCCTATGGAACTTTTTTCGCATCTTTACTTGTTTTCCCTGTAAATCTATCCCATGCCTATTCCATTGATTTAACAACACTTCTAAAAAGACTAAGGACTTTGTTTAACCATTTAACCGCTGAATCATATATATGTCCAAAACCTATTGAATTAATCCATCTTCCAAGAGAAATAATTCCGTTAATCAATGGCTAAATAGCTTGTCCAAGAAGAGCAATAAAAGCCTTAATCAATACCCAAACAAAATTAGCGACTTGCATAATTATGTTAATTATTTGAAGAAATACCTTTAAAACAACACCAATTGCAACACCAAGAGCTGTTATAATTGTGATTAAGTCTTTTATAATTGTCATTTGACTTAATTCCGCGAAGAAATCTCTAAATATTCTTGCAAGAGAAGACATAACCTATGAAAAACTACCTGATTTTGCGTTTGCCATTTCCGTTGCCGAACCTGTTTCAGAAAGAGCTTGTTGCATCTCTTGAAGAGACTATTTATTTGATAAAAGTGCTTCTGCACATGTAATATTACCACGACCAAACAACTGAACCTTTTCTTCCGCTGTTAAGTTTGCATCAGATAAATTTTGCAATGCCTAATTAATACCAACAACACTCGGTTTAAACTTTTGTTCCTATTGTGTCTCTAAGGCTAGTAATGTAGACTTCAAAGAATTACCGGCTACATCAGCACTAGAAAAACTTGGAGCTATTGTTTCAATACTTGCAATTAAATCCTAATAAGAAAGTCCTGCCATCTTTGCAGCTGAACCTGATTTTTCAATTGCTGTTTTTTGATATTCAATATCTGCCGAACCTTTCTATGCACCTGTTGCAAGACCATCAATAATCGAGGTTGCGTCTTTTGCAGAAATACCCATTTGATTCATTGCTGTTGTAATGGCACTTGCCGCGTCCGTTAAGTCCATACCTGCTGCCTTAGACAATGTTTGGGCTGCCTAAGTAACTCCTTCAAGTCCTTCTTTATCATCAAGAAGTTGAGGAGCCTAAGAGCCAATAAGCGTGAAAGCGTCCAAAACATCACTTGCTGATTGTTTAGTATTTTTTGACATATCAACTGCTGCCTGTGTATATTCATCTACTACATCATCAGAAACACCAAGAAGAGCCTGTAAATCCTGTTGAGATTTTTGCATGGAAGTTCCCGACTAAATCGCACCGACACCAATTGCCGCAAAGCCTGCTACCAACAGATTAATACCACCTGTTGCTGCCGTTACTTCTGCAACAATACCTGCTAAATTTGTCTTTAATCCTGTAAGTAATGGACCAAGAGATTTAACTGCTGTACCTGCATTTAATATATTTGTTGCGAAACCTGATATATCACCTGAACGAAGAGCACTTGCAAAACCTGATAAATTACCTGTAACCGAACTTATCTGATTTTGAAAATTCTAAATTTGTGTTTTTGCTTCTTTTGCTGCCTTTTGACTATTACGTAATTCTGCATTTATGTTATTCAAACCTGCGGACATATTATCTCTTATCTCCGCTGATATGGTATAAAGTGATCCATTTGCCATCGTTAACTGATATTTGCTTTATCATATTTATCGAAAAAGAGATTAAGAAAAGTCTCTTTTAAAAACTAATCTTAACCTCTTATATTATTATGTTATTGAATTTGTCTATAACTCTCCGTTTTTAATCTTTTGTAATATTGATTCCATTTTAGACTTTCTTTGTAAATCTTCTTTTGTCATTGGTTTTTCATGTCTCTTTAATTTTTCATTTTTATCCCATGGTAATGACCAAAGTTCCTATGGCGTTAGTTTTTTACTAGACTATACCTATGCTGTTACATAACAAATAAGTCTTGACATTTCTCTAAGATTAAAGTCCACGTATTCAATATTATCATAAATCGCGTAAAGTTCGTATTCCTATAATTTGTCCATGAAGTAATCTATTGGTATTAGTTTAAACTAAATTACCAAAAGTTTGAATGCATCATGAACAATCAGACGTTTTTTTCAGAATCTTCTTTGGAATTTTCAGCAAATTTCTTTAACTATTTCTTGGCATTTTCTGCAATCTTTTTATTGCGCCCCTTCATAAGAAACGCCTGTTGTTCAAATACAGTCTTTAACCATTGTGTAAATTCTGACATAACTTCAGGTGAAGAATCTAACCAATCTATAAAATCATCAAACAAAATATCTTTGTCTTTTGTACTTGCAAGAATAATACTATAGAAAAATACCATTATCTCCTTAAATGATTTTGGTTCAGAAAAACTTTCACTAAGAATCTCTTCATAAATCATCAAAGCTCTAAATGAATAATGAAGTTCTATTTCTCTTCCTTTAATATTGATTTTCATACTTTACTTTTCTTTTAATTTTAATATTTATCATGAAATAAAAAGGAAGAAGTTTAAAACAAAATGTAAACTTCTTCCTAAATGTATTAACAAACAAAATTAAAAGAAAAATTATGCTGCTACAGTTGTTTGCTTAAGAGCACCAACACCCTTTAAAGTTGCAGAAAAACTTGAAACTTCACCATTGTTAGCAGTTAAAGCTAAATTAGTCAAAGTTACTTTACCTGTATAATAAGTGTGTGTTGTCTTATCAGGAGTCCATTCTGATTTGGTACCAAGACCATCTGAATCATAGTCCTGTACACGAGCAAACACAACTTCAAATACAGTTCTCGCTGCCGCCTTTGCATAAAGTTCATCAAAGGCTTTTTCTGTATAAATATTTTCTGCTGAAATTTCCCAGTTTACTTTACCAGGAATACTTGCACCATAAAAACCATCATCCTTACTTGCTACATCAATTGTATCACTAGTAATTGTTAAAGTATGGTTCTTTGCTTTAGCTATTGACTTACCGTCAAGGAAGAGTTGTAACTCTTCACCAAATATGTAATCACTTGCTGCTGCCATTATAATATATTATAATTTTTATTTATTTATCTTCGAAAATCATAAAATTAAAATCTATTGTCTGAACATATGCATCTTCAATAAAATCTTCTTGGACTGAATCAATTTCACAATTTTTAATAATTAAATCATCTGATTTATATTGTTTTTTCTCAAAAATCTCTCTGACTTTATTAGCAATATCAAGAGACTTTATATAATTATCAGAAACAACTTTTATTTCAACTGTAACTGTATTATAAAGACAACCATCTTTTGTATATTCAGGTAAAAGACTTGTCCTTTGATATACAATATATGGATATTTTGTATTTGTATTTGCAACTATTGGCCAAATTTTACTTGAATCTGTAATACCAAGAGTCTTAATATCCTCATTTTCTGATATTTTTTTTGCTATATATTTACCTATCTTTAATGAATTATCCATTATATCCTTTCTTTCTAATCATTTTTTCAAATTCAACATCTAATTGTGAAGTTACTTTTGACATTGCTTCATCAAGCTTTGTTTCTGTATTCTTCATATAATTAAATCCTGGAATTGTACCTCTCTTTTTACGTGTTGAACCTTTTTCATAAAATCTTGCCCTATATGTTCCTGAAGACTTTTTTCTGGTACCAGCGTTGTGAACTTCACCTTTTACATCTTTACCTCTTTCATAAACTTTAGACATAATAGCGTCTGTCATTTTGTCCGAATACTTTGGATTTTGTTTACGAACATTTGGCAAAGAAGATCTAAACTTCTTTCTAGCTTCTGTCTTTAACTTATTAAGCCCTTTCCTAAGCGCACGTTTTTCAATATTAAACCAATCTTTTGAAGATAATTTTCTGACAAATGGAGTAATATCATCATTCACAACATCAAATTTTATATCTGCCATTTTTATTCAACTATTTTTTCACATGTTATAACCTTCTTCTAATTCTTCCTATCAGGTAATATTGAAACTATTCTGTAAAGATTTTCATACCATTCTATAACATCTTCATTATCAATAGGTTGATAAAATCTTACTTCAAATTCTATTGTATTTTGATATGTTATTTCATCATTTATAATAGATCTATTACCAGATTTTGCATTATGATATGCTCTGACATAACACTTGAATTCATAAGTTGTTTCTGTTCCGCCAAATTCTGATTCAACACGAACTTCTTTAAGTATTTTCAACTTTTCATTTAAACTTCCTGATCTTAATCCCATTTTAGTAAAAATTAGTTTTGTGTTGAAGAATCTTCTGAATCTTTTTCATATGCAAACTTATAATCATAATTCTTATAAGGTTGTAAAAGATACTCAAATCCATAAGGTACTTTCTAAGGTATACCAAAAGAAACAGCTTCTCTGTTTGCATAAAAATGACCAATTAGAAGAAGTTGAGCCTATTGCAATGGTAATGCCGTAAATTCATTATGTTCTTTGTCGTATATCTTATTTAAAGTTTCTTCATCCTAATCTAAATATTGTAAAATAGTTTCTTTTGCAACATCTATTAAGGTCATTATATATAAATCATCATCCGAAAAATATTTATCGACATTCAAATGATTTTTAACAAGATCTAAATCTAACATTATCTGAATGAAATTCTTTAATTTATTTATCTCTTAAAAATAATTTGGAAAATATTTTTGTTGTAATTTGCAACTTTTTACTGAAATTTGAATATCAGTTTTGAAAATAAAATTAATTTAATAAATTATGAGAAATAAAAATGAAATTGAATTTATTAACAAAACTAATTTAAATAAGGATTTTTATATAGAGACCATTTGTTATAAAAATGGTTATATGAAATCATATATTAAAAATAAAAAAGATGATGAAATTGTATGTTCACAAAAAGGACAACTAACAATAACTAAAAAAGAGAGAAGAAACTAATCTTCTCTCTTAAAAATAAAAAATTTATTGTTTATATGTAATATTGAAATATAAATTCTTTATATAATTATTTACTTACTGCAGAAGAAGCAGGAGCAGAAACTTTACCATAAACGATGGTATTCTCTGTTGAACGAACTTTCTTCCAATCAACAAATGCGTTTACAACAATACGAACTGAATTTTCAGCTGCCAAAGTATATGGGTCAACTACCAAGTCTACATTACCCCAAGTACCCATTACGATATTTGAGAAATCACCATAAGCATACTGAGTTGTTGGCACGTCTGAATTTGCAATAACAGGAGTACCGTCAATATCATTACCATGAAGAACAAGTTCGTTTGTAAGACTTGATTTTGGCATGCAACGTAAAATTGCCTTAGCCTTATTTGATACAAGATATTTTCTCTCACCCTTAACATTTGAATCGTCAACTGTTGCCTCTACATCACAAAGTTCAGAATAAGAAGTAATATTCTTTGCAGTTACACCATTAAAGATACCAGCAGGCTTATTTGTACCAGCGGCATCAGCAGACAACATTGTATGTTGAATTGCAGCTACTAAAGCGTTGTAAATATCTCTACGAATTGCAGCCTCAGCACCAACAGTATCCTGCGCTAAAAATTGTTTAGTATAGCTTAATTGTGCTGAAATTCTCTTTGGTTGAAGTGTAACATGAGAGAATGTATTTTTGCTTTCTGCTGCTGTTCCATCTTCATCAGCCCATGCTGCCGCACCTTTGCCCATTGCAGAAACTTTAAAGTCACCTGCTGGAAGACCGTTGTAAATTGTAACACCTAACTGAGAAATTACAGAATCAGCGTAAAGAGGTTCAAGTAAACCCTTAAATTCTGTCTCTACCAACTCATCGTGTACACCATTTGTTACCTTCTGAGTAATTGCGCGTGTTTCTGCTGGTAAAGTAACTTTATGATCAGCGTTATTCATAGCTGAACGAATTTCACTAAGAATAATATTTTTAGTCATCTTATAAGATTTATTATTTTTGTCTCTTTTTTTATCAGAATCTGATTTTTCTTTATCAGATTTTTCATCTTCTTTATCTTCTTCTGATTTATTATCTTCTTTATTTATCTCTTTTTCAGAATCTTTTTCATCTTTCTTTTCAGGTTCAGAATCAGTATTCTCTTCTTTTTCAGAATCTTTTTCATCAACCTTTTTATCTTCTCTCTCTTCTAAATCCTCTTTGCTTAAAGTCTCTTCCATTTTAGATCTTTCTTGCATTCTTGCATTAACATAAGTATCATCATATGCCGGGAATGTTACAGCACTTACATCAAATAATTCACCGATTTTATACACATCTCTATACCAAGTATCTTCAACCTTCTTATCTACATAAGCGTCTGGTTCGTTTGCATATCTAAATCCAAAAGAACATTGATTTATATTTCCAAGTCTTATATTTTCAAGCAAATCATTACCCATTGTTGTATTAGGTACCTCTAAATCAAAATAAACACCATCATCTCGAAGTTCAAGATTTAATGTTCCCTTACCTTTATTTGAACGACCAATCACTTGGTTATAATCATGATTATATAAAAATACAATATTAGAATTATCTATCAAATCCTATGTTATGCAACCTCTGTGAAGTGTCTCTACAAAACCAATATCATTTGATTGTGTTTCAAATGAAATAGCTTTTCCTGATATATGTCTTGAATTATCATCTAATGAACGTATTTCACCAAAAACCTGTACTTTATTCATTGCAAGAATATAATTTTATTTTATTTATTTATCTTCGTCAGAATTTTCCTTATTTTGTTCTTTATTGGTATTATTTTGATATACTTTTTCTGAATTTTCTTCTGATTTATCTTCGTCTGATTTATCATCACCTATTGTATTCTGACTAATATCTGTATAAGGTATGAATAACTTATCACCCTCTTCAACTTTTTCATATCCAAGTTTATTTCTTGCCTCATTAACTGTTATAATACCAGATGAAACAAGTTTTGAATAATACTCACTTGCATCTTTTCCTTGCATACGAACAAATTCAGTCTCGTCTACATCTACATAATAATCATTATTAGGGAAAAGTTTTCTTGTAAATTCATCTTCAATAACCTTTATATATGGAAGTAATGTCTATGTTAAAAAACTCAAAGACTACATTTCAAAAGAAGAGAAATTACCATGTGATAAATCTTGTAAAAGTGTTGGGCTTATATTGAAATATCTTGCTATTTCAGCGATATTAAATGTTCTTGTATCTAAAAGTGCTGCATCTTTTGCTGTTTGTGTCAATGCCTGGAATTTAACACCAAAAGGAAGAAACTTAACATAAGCACCACCTGTTGAATTTCCATTTAATTCTCCATTTACAGTATTCATTGCTTGTTTTGCCTAAATCTGATTTAATGGATTTTCACTTGATAAAAGACCTGCCCAATTTAGACCTTTTTTATAATAATCAACCGCTGAATTTTCTGTGTAGTTTGCAAGTTCCAAAGTTCGTTTTGCATATTCTATAATTCCTACACCCCTATATCCTTCATCATTTGAAATCTTATAAAGATGAATTAAATTTCCTGGATTTATATCTTTTATATATGGACATACATACTTTATTGTTCCTTCAAATTTATTAAAAATAATACTGACATCTGCATATGGAATATATCTAAGTCCTTTAATCTTTGTCCTTTGTCTATCAATATATACAAATCCATCGCCATATAAGAGAATATCTTGAATAAGTTGTTTTTTAAACATGTATTCAGACAAATATTGGTTCTTCAACATGTCTTTAAAATACATTTTCTTCTCTTCATCTTTTGAATTTGTCTTTATCAAAATTGGCAAACTTGCTATTGAATTCGCTATAAGTTCAACGGCACTAAAAAATGTTGAAAGACTTAAAGCTCCTCTTGGAGTTGACATCTCTTTACTTGATATTGTAAATCCTAAACTTGGGAATGTCTTTGCAAGCTGATCGTCTAAATAACTTCTGTATTCTGTATTTTTATTAGATAAATCTCTAACTTGATTCTCTAATTTCTTGAACTATTCTGTCTTTGAAATATCTATTGTGAACAAATCTTTTAACATATGTTTAATCTATTGTAAATTTACAATTTATTTATCTTTATTTTTTAAACATTATTCTAATCTGTCTGTTCTTCTCCAAAATACCATTCATTATCTTTTAACCATGTTCCTAAAGCTTCAATCATTGCAATAACACCATCTATCTTGTTGTTGTCATCATCATTATACTTAATAGGTTTTGAATTCCCCATATAATCCTGTTTTATTTCACAATTATTAAACATCCATCTTATAATAGGATTCTTATCAACTACTATTTTACCTTCCAAAAATAGTCTCTCAATCTCCTTTGTACCTATATTAAAATTACCAAGCCCTTGACTGAACTTTTCCATTGTTAAATATTGTTCCGCATCTTTTGTAAACTGAACACTATTCCACTAATCATAACCACATTTTATAATTTGAACGTTATTTGCTATTTCTAACAAATCTTTTAATACAGTATCATAATCAACAGCATTTGTCGGAGTTATTCTTAAAGCGTTATATTGCATAAACTAATTATACAAATATTTATTAGGAGCATTTTCCATTGCAATTCTTGGTACATATATTAACGTCTTGAAAATGAATGAGTTAGGATAATATGTTCTTTCTTCATTTGGAGGAAACATAAGACTTACCGCAGTTAAATCAGAAACAGAACTTAAGTCTATTCCACAATAACAATATTCATCTTTCAACTTATTCAAATCAATAACTTCCTTAAAAGCATTATCAATAAATTTACCCGGAATCCAATTATTTCTATTTGAAACAAACTAATTAAATTGTTTTGTCCTGACATCAGGTTCCAAACTTGGCGTATTAATAGCCTGTTGAACTCTCTGTTTCAAGAAACTTGGCTTAACAGTTATTCCTAAACTTGGGCATGCTTTCTTCCAAACTTTCTCGTCTTTCCAATCATCTTCATCATCCAACATGTACATAGCATAAAACCATGAATCATCTGTTTTCTGGTTCCTTAAAATCTACAAACCTGTTTTCATCATTTCATATCCTGGATAACCATCCAATAAGAAGTTTGCACTTGTAATACAAATACTTAATGGGTTTTTTCTCATGGACTGACTTGACTTCAATATATTGTAACATTCGTAATCCTATGCTGCCGCAACCTCATCCCATATAAAACAATTACAGTTAAGACCATCTAATCGCTCAGGGTTTGCTGCCAAAGCCTTCAAAATTGAATGATTATAAGTATTCTTAACCGTATCTCTATATCTCTTCATGTATTTCTCTTTTGGATCGAGACTTCTCGCAAAACCTGAACAATATTTGAAACAAACTTTCGCCTAATCTTTTGTCGTTGCTATATTATAAACTTCACTTCCTTCACCTTCCAACCATAATTCTGCAAGACATATTGCCGCTGATAGACTGGATTTACCACATTTTCTTGAAATTAACATGTAAACATCTGTTATTTGTCTTTCATTTGTCTCTTTGTTTATCCATCCAAATATATTGCATATAATCCAAAACTACCAATCCTGTAAAATAAATGGCTAATTTTCAAACGGAGCCTCGAAATGTTTCATCTTACCAATAAAATTAACAACTTTATCAACTTTATCAGAATCAAAATATAAATCATCTCTGTCAAACCAATCTAAATAACGCTGACAAGCCAATTTTATCGCCTCTCCTGCTATAATCTAACCAGACAAAATATTCTCGGCATATTCCGTATATTTATGCGATATTTTCGTATATTTATGCGTTTTTCCTTTATCTGTCATTTTGTCGTTAATATTAATATTTTTGTGTCATTTTGACATTTAGTATTATGCCAACATGTTCTTTAAATAATCATCTTCATCATCATTAGTCTGTGTCATATTGACCTTCAACTTAGATTTCGTCATAACGGTCAAACCAAACTGATTTAGTATCTTCTAAATAAATGATTCGGTATTTAACATCGCATTGTAAATAGGATTCATCTTAACTTCACCTGATTTCGTATGAGCAACAATACCCTCTCTCTTAATTGCATCACGACATAAAAGATAATTCTCAAAATTATCTGCTAATAACTACAACTGTGGTTCATATTCCTATGGTATATCACCACCTGTACTTGATTTTATTGCATTTTCTACCTTATCAATCATCTATTTTGTCTCTTTACTGTACTTCATAATATCTCTAATTTTATTTTATATAGCCCCTAAAAATTATATGTCCGTGTGAGAATGAAGAAGTCCTCGAAAACACCCCGTCCGTGTGAGAAAACC
>ERZ808278.282-NODE-282-length-38888-cov-4.400948_pt1 | contig 38888 bp, 42 predicted proteins | sample MGYA00521239_ERZ808278 | MGnify/ENA primary metagenome ERZ808278 (study PRJEB31516, sample SAMN03275600) | gut metagenome | biome: mammalia-associated habitat; material: feces | host: Papio cynocephalus | place: Kenya | collected 2012-07-17 ... | reverse complement strand
TATCAAATCTCCCTTCTGGAAGGTTTCCTTGCTCATTTCACGAATAAATTCATGAAGTCTTGGACCATTTATCGTAATTCTCTGATCTGGTTCTTTGGCGATCTGATCAATCACATCCAGTCTGAAACCACCAACGCCTTTGTCCATCCACCACAAAATCATATCATAGATTTCTTTTCTTACCTGTGGATTGTCCCAATTCAAATCTGGCTGTTCTGGCAAAAACTGATGGAAATAATACTGTTGAATCTCAGGTACCCATTCCCATGCACTGCCACCAAATATGCCTTTCATGTCATTTGGAGGAACCCCTTCTTTACCGTCTCTCCACACATAATAATCATGATATGGATTATCCTTACTTTTCTTAGCCTCTTCAAACCATCTGTGCCTGTTTGATGTGTGATTTAGAACTAAGTCCATAATAATACGGATGTTATATTTCTTTGCTTCTGCTATTAATGCTTCCATATCATCCAAACATCCAAACATTGGATCAATATCCTGATAATCTGAAATGTCATATCCATTATCCTCCTGAGGGGATTTGCACACAGGTGACAGCCAAATGGCATCTATCCCCAGTTCTCCTAGATAGTCCATTCTTTTTATAATTCCTTTTAAATCTCCAATTCCATCTTGGTTACTATCCTGAAAGCTTTTAGGATAAATCTGATATACAACAGCATTTTTCCACCATTTTGTATTCATTTTTGTATCATTCATCATCTTATACCTCTCTATTTTGCCAATTCTATAACAATAGCATCACAGCTATTCAATTTTATGGTATTCCTTGTAGGATTGGTTGTCTCATTTTCCCGATTGGATAACAGGACCCTTTTAGGAGTATATTCCAATTCTATTTTCACAGGTTCAATACCAAAGTTTGTAGCTATAAGGACGCGCGTAGATTCGTCTTCGCGATAAAATGCCATGATGCCATTCAGGTTTTTGTATGCTGGAATAAATGCACCGTAGGTAAATAATTCTTTAAATGCAGCAGATTTGCGCAGAGCAACTAATTTGCGGTAATAATTCAACACAGAATACGGATTTTTTTCCTGAGTATTTACATTAATTTCTTTGTAATTAGCGTTTACTTTCAGCCATGGTGTACCTGTGGTAAAACCTGCATGCTCCGCATCACTCCACTGCATCGGTGTTCTGGCATTGTCACGACTCATTGCGCCACAGACTTCAAGCGCTTCCTTGTCGGAAAGACCAGCCTCCCTGGCAACATAATATTGGTCTTTCGTACTGATATCATCATATTCTGCAATGCTGTTCCATTCCGCATTTTTCATACCAATTTCCTGCCCCTGATAGATAAACGGAATTCCTCTAAGAAGAAGACTGATGGTTCCGAGCATTTTAATACCTGACGGAGTCTGGGCATATTTTGGCAAAAATCGTGAAGCACCTCTTGGCTCATCATGATTTTCAATAATATTTGCTTCAAAACCACATTTTTGCACTTCAAGCTGAGAATGCATAATCGCTTCCCGCCATCTGGTAAATTCTATCTCTGGCGCATCATACCAGCCATGTTCTCCATCACTCAGACTGTGGGCACTGAAGTCAAAAATCGTAGAAAAATAACCATTTTCTCCAATGAATTGTGGCAGCTCATTGGGCTTCATATTGAATACCTCACCAACTGTAAAGGCATCGTATTTTTGGAAGGTATTTTTCTTTAAGTCTTCCAAAAGTTCTCCCACACCTTCTACGCTTTCAACCATTTTCCAGCAGCTAGCAAGACCATCTGCCCCATCTGGTGTAATATCAGGAAAATCCAGATCCTTCTTAATATTGATAATTGCATCAACACGAAAACCAGAAAGACCTTTTTCCAGCCACCAGTTAATCATATTATAAAGCTCTTGTTTCAGTTTTGGATTTTCCCAATTCAAATCTGGCTGTTCCTTCGCAAACATATGCAAATAATACTTGTCAGTTCCTGGAACCAGTTCCCAGCAGCTTCCGCCAAAGTAAGAACGATAATTGCTTGGTGGATTTCCATTTTTTCCTTTGCGAAAATAAAAGTAATCTGCGTATTCTCCATCCGGATCTGCTAACGCCTTCTGAAACCACATGTGCTTATTGGAGCAATGATTGATTACCAAATCCATAATGATATGCATATCTCGCTTTTTTGCTTCCTGAAGCAGCTCATCAAATTCCTCCATAGTTCCGAATTCTTCTGCAATTGCATAATAGTCTTCAATGTCATATCCCTGATCCACAAATGGAGATTTATATATGGGAGATAGCCATATAATGTCAATTCCCAATTTTTTTAAATAGTCCAGTTTCGATATAATTCCTCTCAAATCTCCTATTCCATCCCCATTGGTATCGAGAAAACTCTTAGGATAAATCTGATATGCCACTTTGTCATGCCACCATTTTCTTTCCATTGTTTCATCCTCTTCTCCTGCATAATTTATTTGTGAATGTCTGTCTGTTGCCATATCACTTTCAATGTATTATACTGCCATTATAACGTGTCATTTCCATTTAATCTTGCAATATTTTTTCATTGTATGACACAATACTGCTATTTTATAAAAGAGGAGAACTATATGAAAAAACTTCATTCCCTGACACCAGAACAGAAAGAAAATGCGAAACACGGAGAGGTCTTTTTTCCGATTCAAAAATATATTACAAGGCTGACATCAGATTATCCTGTCATTACAACTCACTGGCACGAAGAGGCCGAACTTACCCTAATTACAAAGGGCTCTTGTGTGTACCATATTAATTTGGTGGAGTATGAAGCAAGTGAAGGTGACCTATTATTTATTCCACCGTTACTTTTGCATTCCATTACAATTCACAACTGTGAAGAATATTATTCGGAGACCTATGTATTTCATATGAATTTTTTAGGAGGAAATTCCACTGATATCTGTTCTACCCGTTATTTTTCCCCAATAAAAAATCAGGAATTTTCCATTCCATATCTAATCACAGCACACCATCCTGCATACACCGCACTGCACAAATACTTCGGGCAGATAACCTCTCTATATGCTGAAAAAGTATTTGGGTATGAGCTTGCATTAAAATCCTTTCTTTTGCAAGCAGTTTTTCTGCTGCTTCAATACAGTGATACGAATTCCTCACCTGCTTCAAATGCTTCCTCTGATAAGCTAAAGATGATTCTTGACTATATTGAACTGCATTATGCCGAAACAATTTCTGTATCAGAACTGGCAAAGCTGTGTTATTTCAGTGAATATCATTTTATGAGATTTTTTAAGAAACATATGAACATGACCTGTATTCAGTATATTAATAATGTGCGACTGGAAAAATCGGTGGAACAGTTTGAACAAGGAAACACTTCCATACTGGAAGTGTCCCTATCGGTTGGATTTCATAATCTATCGTATTTTCATAGGGCATTTAAGAAGAAGTACCATATGACGCCACGTTCATTTATAAGAAGATTAGAGTAATGTCGCAGTAGTATTATCCATAAAATGCACCTAACCTTAGTAACCGTATTTCTTTCGTTTCACAATTAGGAATATGGTTCCAAGAACAACAGCCATAAACTCTGCAACAACCACAGAAACCCAAATTCCATTAATCCCCAAAAACTTTGGAAACAACATAATGGATGCGCTTTGGAAAACCAACGTACGCAGGAAGGAAATGAGAGCTGAGGTAAGACCATCATTCAGTGCAGTGAAGAAACCGGATGCGAAAATACCAAATCCCATAAACCCAAATGACAGTGCAAAGATTCGGAAACCGGAAACGGTCAGTTCAAACAGCTCTGCATCGTAACCTACGAAAATCTTCGAAAGCGGAGCAGCGAGAATCTCTGCAGCAAGAACCATTCCAACACCCAATATACCAATTAAAATAAGACTCTTTCTGCGTAAGCCTTTGAGCTCGTCATAATTTTCTGCCCCATCATGGAAACTAATTACAGGCGCCGCACCAATGGAGTATCCGATAAATGCTGCTGAAAAGATCATACTGACATACATCATGACACCGTAAGCGGCGATACCATTTTCTCCAGCATATTTCATTAACTGAAGATTGTACAGAATCCCCACAATACTCATGGAAATATTGCTCATAAACTCGGAAGAACCATTTACACAAGCTTGGAGAATTGCCTTCCCATGAAAGGATGTCTTTCCAAGACGTAATATGCTGCTGTTTTTTCGTAAAAAGTAAAATAACGGAATAACTCCTCCAACAATCTGTGCCGTAGCGGTAGCAATGGCAGCACCAGAAAGCTTGTATTCCTTCGGAAGAAGCAATACCAAAACGGCATCTAAAATCATATTTGTTACTCCAGATGACACTGTCACAATAAGACCAAGATGAGGCTTTTGTGCAGCAACAAAAAAGCTTTGAAACATAACCTGTAACACATAAAATGGCAATGCAACAAGAATGATTCGTGCATATATGACACAGTTATTAAGTATCGCACCCTCCGCACCAAGAGCAGACGCTATCGGACCAGCAAAAACGAAACCAAGTACTGCTAAAACCAAACCAATGACAAAAGCAACATACACAAACAAGGAAAAATAACTGTTTGCCTTTTCTTTCTCGCCCTCGCCGTAGGTCTTTGCTACCAGAGCTGTGCCACCTGTACCAAACATGAAGCCAACTGTGCCCAAAATTATAAGCACTGGCATGATTAAGTTAATTGCGGCAAAAGGAGTTTTACCAGCAAAGTTTGAAACAAAAAAACCGTCCACTACGCTGTAGATAGATGTAAAAATCATCATAGCAATGGATGGCAAAGTAAATTTTATAAGTTTTCCATAGGAAAAATGATCTGAAAGTTGAATGTTCATTGTATCCTCCCTAACCAGCGATTTGCCATTTTGACAACTGCTGGTGCTAATATTTTGCATATCAATCAGTAGCATTCATCGTCAATTTTATAACTTCTCGATTTGCTGACGAAAGCAGTCTGCGTATTTTTCCATCAGTCCAATATAGGTACTGATTTCATCCTCTGTCCAAGTATCAAACGCATTCATTTCTGCCTGATAGAGTCTGGCAACAGTTCTTTGCACATACTCTTTGCCTTTATCGGTCAGAATAACTTTTTTGGATCTGCCGTTATATTGTTTTAGATAAAGAATGCCTTCTGCTTCAAGACCACGTATGGCAGAATTGATTGTCTGCTTACTGATGCCGGATTTTTTGTATATTTCGCTGAGCAGACATTCGTTGCCAGCATCATAGATGGAATAAAGCACAATAGAAACGCTGTCTGTAATCCCTAGCTTCAAAGATGCCAGATGATACAGCGACTCCATTTCAGTGGTGAGATAGTTGATTCGATGAATCTCATTTCTGCGATTATTATGCATCTTTTTTGCACCTCCATGTACGAAATCGTACGATTTAGTATAGTATGAAATCGTACGATTGTCAATATTAGCGATAGAGAACATGCCTATAAATGAACATTAAAAATCTGCAGACTCGTAAATCATATCTGCAGACTATTTTTTATCTCTGCTATCCAATCATCAATTTTATCCTCTGGTGTCTTCAGCACTGCACCTCCTTGAGAATCAAATTTCACTTCCATTGGGTTTATAATCTCTGCCCCTTCACATTCCTTTATCATATCTTCGATCACATGTCCAGGCCATCCTCCGTTTGTCATAAATGGTATTACTTTTTTGCCTGACCAGTCATTCTGGTTCAAAAATGTCAATACAGCTGGAGCCATAGTATACCACCATGTAGGTGTTCCTACTGCAACCACATCATAATCTTTTATATCAACATCAGGGGGTTTTATTTTTGGCATATATCCTCTATTTACTTCATTCTGTCCTTGATCGACTACCTCATCATAGCTTCCTTGGTATGGCTCTACCGTATCGATCTGCCTAATATCTGCGCCTATCTCTTCAGCAATTTTCTCAGCAATTCTTTTTGTATTTCCATTTGACCAAGAATAATATACTACTAATTTTGTTGACATACTTTTGTACCTCCTGTTTTTTAGGAGCTTTTTACTTCATAGAAACTGGGGTGCAGCAGAATGTTCTATAAAGTAAAAAGCATTTTTCAAAGACTATTCCTCTGATTTTACTGTCCATAATAATAAGACGAAGTTGCACCACCATCGACAAGGAATGTTGATCCGGTAATAAAGGCTCCTTTATCACTCATTAAAAGCTCTGCTACATTTGCCACTTCATCTGCTGTTCCAGGCCTTCCTGCTGGACACTTAGCGAACATGTTCTTATAGAAATCTCCACGAGGTCCATTGAATTCATCTATTGCAAGTGGGGTCACAATAATTCCAGGTGCAATATCATTTAACCTTGCACCTCGTTTACCCCATTCCACTGATTGAGCCATAACACGCTTCTCATTACAGCGTTTTGCCATCTGATATGCATGAAGTGTATCTTTTATGTTCTCTGGCTGTAGAATTTCCAATTCTAACAACTTTTCTGTTGGTGTAGTAGCCAATGCAGCGTCCTCTTCTGCTGTAAGCTGTGGCATTCTCCATCCTGACTGGCTGGAAATCGTTACTCCAACGCCACCATTCGCAATGACTTTTCCTACTTCTTCTAATAACACAGCTGTACCATACAGATCAACTTTAAGGATTGCCTCTATTGGTGCCTGACTTGGTGATACCCCTGCGCCATTAACAAGCATCTTGATTTCCCCGTATTCCAAAGCCTTTGCAATCAAATTTTTGATAGATTCTCTTGAAGATAAATCCATCTCTACCGGTTCTACGTCAAAACCGGCATTATTCATTACTTCAGCAATTGCTTTTGCATTGTTAATATTCTTATCGCCCATGACAATTTTCTTCCCATAACCCATTCTCCTTGCAATTGCCATAGAAATCTGTCCTGCTCCTGTTACTAACATTACTTCTTTTTTCAACTTATCATAAACTCCTCTTCCATATATTTCTTTGCCTAGTTCGTCATGGTTGTATTCAGTTTTTTCATGCCTATTGACTATTTTTTCTCATCAAGTAATACAACTGGCTGTTCCGGATTATGCTTAATTGCTCCCACAATTGGATGTGGCACATACAGCTCTTCCAAATATGCAATATCCAAATCCGTCAATTTCACGTCCAATGCACCGACTGCATCATCAAGATAGGCAGTCTTAGTTGCACCAATAATCGGAGAAGCAATTCCCTTTGCCCACTGCCATGCAAGTGCAATCTGTGACATCTTACAATTATATTTTTCAGAAAGCTCATGTACTCTGGCAACAATCTTCATGTCTTGTTCTTCCATGCCGTCATATTTTCCCATTGCAACTCGATCTGTTTTGCTCCTCAGAGAGTCTGCTTTCCAGTCTGGTCTGCATAAATGCCCAGCAGCAAGCGGACTATATGGCATAAGGAATACCCCCATCTGATTACAGATTGGTATCAGCTCCCGCTCATCTTCCCGATAAAGTAAATTATAGTGATTCTCCATTGTAGAAAAAGGGGTCCAGTTATGATTTATTGCAGCTAGCTGCATATTATAAAACTGATATCCATACATGGCAGACGCTCCTATTGCCCGCACCTTTCCAGACTTCACTAATTCGTGTAAAGCCTCCATCGTTTCTTCAATTGGAGTATCAAAATCAAATCTGTGAATTATATAAAGATCAAGATAATCAGTTCCAAGTCTCCTTAGTGTACCTTCAATTTCCTTCTTAATCGCTGCTTTTGATAAACGTCCTTCATTGAAATATACCTTTGAAGCAATTACTACTTTTTCTCTTGCTATAGTATTCTTGATTGCCCTTCCAAGATATTCTTCACTTGTTCCTGCCGAATAGCAGTTTGCAGTATCAAAAAAATTGATTCCAAGTTCCAATGCATGCTTAATTACTTTCTCACTTTCTGTTTCATTAAGTGTCCAGTCATGCATAGTACCCGCTTTTCCAAAACTCATACAGCCAACGCATATTTTTGAAACTTCAATGTCCGTATCCCCTAATTTTACATACTCCATGCTATCCTACATCCTTCCTCCATAGACCGGAAAACATCCACTTTCTCCATAGCTTTCGATCTTCTTGAAATTCTTAAGGATTTCCATATCCTCATCACGGATTTCAAAATTCACTTCTGCATTGCTTTTCATATGCTCCGAATTTGCTGTCTTAGGAAGTGAAATTGCTCCAAGCTGTAACGTATATCTGATACAAAGTTGTGGTACTGTCACTCCGTACTTTTCTGCTATAGCAGCTATTTCAGGCTGATTTAAAATCTCACCATGTGCAATTGGAGAATAGGCTTCTACCGCAATTTCATTCTTCTGACAATATTCTACAAGTTCCATAGGCGTATTGCTGATATGAAGCAGAATCTGGTTCACCATAGGTTTTATTTCTGCAACCTCAAGAAGACTTTCTATATCTCCTATCTGAAAATTTGAAACGCCAATTGCCTTCAATTTTCCTTCCTTATATGCATCTTCAAGTGCTCTCCACGCAGCTCTGTTTCCTTCTATATATCTATCCTCACACTGATTCACCTTAACCCATGGCTGTGGAGAATGAATAATCATCATATCAAGATAATCAAGTCCCATCTTATCAAGTGTCTCATTAATACCTGCCATAGCCTCTTCATAAGTTTTGTGTTCGGCAGCTACTTTTGATACAACAAACAGTTCTTCTCTTGGAATGCCACAAGTTCTGATACCTTCACCAACACCTCGCTCATTTCCGTATGCCTGTGCCGTATCAATATGACGATAGCCAATTTTCACTGCTTCTTTTACAACCTCTGCCACTTTATCATCATCGATAAACCAAGTACCCAGTCCCAACTGTGGAATTTTTATCCCATTGTTTAACGTCAAATAATTGTTATACATAACGAAACTCCTTTTTATTGTAATCTACCATACACTTCGTCTGTGACTGGCTCACACCATTCATTTGATGTTTCCTCACCCGGCACTTCAATTGCCAGATGTGAGAACCATTCGCTTTTGGCTGCACCATGCCAATGCTTCACTTCTGGTGGAATATTTATGCAGTCACCAGGTTTCATCTCAATTGCTTCTTTTCCTTCTTCCTGATAATATCCGCGTCCTGCCACACATACCAGTATCTGACCACCACCGCTCTTTGCATGGTGGATATGCCAGTTGTTTCTACATCCCGGCTCAAAAGTCACATTAAAGATACCCACTTGAGAAGTTGAAACAGGCGCCAAAAAACTTCTTCCTGAAAAATACTGTGCAAATCCATCATTTGGTGCGCCAATTGGGAATACCATTTCCTTGGCGTGTGCCCTCATTGCTTCCTCTTCATAAGGCAAATCACCCTCATTCACTTCCCAAACTTCTTTTGCAAGATTAAAAACAGCCCATCCTTTTGGCCAGCCTGCATAAAAAGCTGTATGTGTGATAATTGCGGCGATTTCTTTCTGCGTCACACCATGTGCCTTTGCGTTTTGTAAATGATATTTTAAGGAAGAATCTGTAATACCAGAAGCCATAAGTGCCACAACGGTAATAATACTTCTAGTCTTCACATCTATGTCCTGATTATTCCAGTTCTCTCCAAAAAGCACATCATCATTAAAATGTGCAAACTGTGGCGCAAATTCTCCTAGTGCTGTTCTTCCTGCGGTTTGTATAATTTTTTCCATACTGCATTACTCCAATCCTATATTGTTTTTACCCATTCATCGATTTGCTGTCTGGAAGCATTATTTAAAATCTTTCCCTCCGTAATAACAGCATCTGGTGCAGAAGGCTGTAATTCCCGTACTGTATTTCCAAATCCACTTCCACCAGATGTGGCAAAAAGAACAATTTTCTTACCTGAAAAATCATAGGTTTCCAAAAATGTATTAACGATTGTTGGTGCAACATACCACCATATAGGGAATCCAATGATTATCTCATCATAAGTACTCATATCTATATCAGCATCCACGATTTCCGGTCTGAATTTCTTATCCTTCATTTCCACGCTGCTCCTGGACTTTTTATCCATCCAATTAAGATCTGCCTTTGTATATGGAGTCTTTGGTGTGATTTCAAATAAATCCGCTTTTGCACTTTCTGCAATCACCTCTGCTACTTTTTTTGTAGTATTGCTTGCACTAAAATAAGCAACTAATTTTTTTCCCATAGCTTTCACTCTCCTTATCAAAACAAATAGATGTGTAAGACTTTCCTTTTTATCTTACACATCTATTCTACAATTCATTATTCTATTATGTCCAATGCTTATATTACATTCTATTTTATGCCTCAAAAGCATTAATTTCCTCAATAAACCGATTCACAGCCTTTGAATATGGTATGTTTCTTCTCCATGCTATCACTGTGCTTGCAGTAATTTCTGGAAAGAGTCTTTTTTGAACAAGAATATCTTCCCTCCAATATTTCGCAGCACCCTCGATCGATACTGGATATCCGAGACCATATCTTGCCATAACCCCAGCATTAGTACCGAGATTACTTGTAAATGCAATATGCAGTTTTGCAAAATCCTTTCCGAACCAATTAGCTAGTTCACTTTGAACCCCCATTCTTTCCGGTAAAATAAGAGGTTTTCCTAACAAATCCTGCTTTTGTATAAATTTTTTCTCTGCAAGGGGGTCATTAAGACACATCCCCACAACCCAATGATCACTATCCTTAATTCTAATATAGTCAAGGCCTTCAGTGTCAACCGGCTCCATAAAAAGGCCAACATCCACAAGTCCTTTATTCATCATCTCGTATATGGTATCCGCAGTTGCTGTATGAATCGCAATCTGAACCAGCGGATATTTTTCTTTGTACCGCTTACATATTTTCGCCAGCGTCTCTACTGCTGCAAATTCGCCACATCCCACTGTTACAGTTCCTTCTATCACTTCTTCCGCACCCTTAAGCTCTTCCAAAGTGCGTTCCTCAAGATTAAGAATCTCTAAGGCTCTTCTTTTTAATAAAATGCCTTCCTCTGTAAGTGTAATATTTTTCCCCTTACGGATAAATAAAGTGACCCCCAGTTCTTCCTCAAATGCTGCCATCTGTCTGGAAAGCGTTGGCTGTGTAATATGTAATTGTTCTGCTGCTTTTGTAAAACTCTGTTCTTTTGCTACTGTTAAAAAATAGCGTAATATTCTTATTTCCATACAGCTTACGTTTTCTCCTTTATCCTATAAATTTCAATCAAACAATGTTGGAGAACTCAGATTTTCATATGAGGCAAAGCACATCAATATTTGTTCTTTTGTGCATTTTTCCACAGCAAGATTGTCCGGTATTTCCTCTTTATTAAAAAATCTTACCTCAGTTGTCTCAATATTTTCTGCAAATTCTCCACTTTCATATTTACATAGAACAAACACTTTCACTACCCCAAATGCATAATTGGTTACATTGTGTTTTCTCCAATCCTGAATGGCGATAATCTTTTCAGAAGTCACAGTAAAGCCTGCCTCTTCTTTTACTTCCTTCTCGGTATTTGAGGCAATAGATTGGTCTACATCACACCAGCCGCCTGGCAATGACCACATCCCATTATTTTCGTGAACAAGAAGGATTTTATTATCTATAAAAACGGCTGCCCGTGTATCTACTTTTGGAGTCTGATATCCTGATTCATTGCAAAATAAGTCATAAATCTTATTCACAGGAATATCTGTTTTTATGGATACCATTTCAGCAGCGATCTGTCGTAATTCTTCATATCGTTCTTTGTCATATTTGTCTTTGCCATATTGAAGTCCTGCTTGTGCAATACTCTGAATTCGAATGGCAAACTCTATCCATTGATCATTCATGTGATACCTCCGCATATTTCGATTGCATAATCATATAGCAAAGTATATCATATTATGAACGGACTGTGTGCACTAAATCCGCTATTTACGTTCTATATAACCAGTTTCCAATCACCACCAAAGCACTAAATATAAAAGAAAAGTGCTTATCTGCTATATAAATTCCAGTATCAGCCAATAATTTGGCAATGTACGAGGAACACGTAAAATGATTTTTCTGATAAAATGCTTTCCCAAAAACGAGAGGAATCAATCCCGCAACGGCATAATGATATTTGTACCTGTTTTCGTAATCATTCCGCAGTTTTGACAATATTTGCTCCTTTTGTTTCTCGTTTACCTTTATCTTACAGATCATGTACTCTGCTTCTGGAAATGCTTTGTATATTTTATTTTTATCTTCTCGTTCAAATCCTGCTAAAACAGGAATAAACGGATTGCGCCTTCCCACACTATATGCTTCTTCCAACTTGACATCCATAGAAATCACAACATGAATATATTTTTGTTTCAAATATTTACGAATCATTGTCGCAAACAGCCCTGGTGTATCTACAAACGCAATAAAAATATGCGCCATAAGTTAACATCCTTTCCTACTGAAATTGATAAATCTTCTTTGCAGCCTGGTAACCACTAAGTGTAATTTTCCCACCAAGTTTTCCCGGAAGGTAAGTTAATCCACTTAAAGTAGTGTATCGCAATCGATAATACATCCCCTTGTTCTCTTTCTTTATTTCCCTCCATAATTTCTCTCTTTTTTCATATGCCTCTTCTGTGCCTATCAATAACAAATGTATGGAGGATATTGCCATCATAATAGATATGTTTCGATACATATAGGCTGCTAATTTCGGTGTTTTTTCTTTTACTTCCCCTAAATCCACACAACCTGCGACCAATTCCGTTACCCTTATCTGCTGATCAATGCGTTCCATGAGAATGTTTTCATTTACTGACTGATCCTCTCTCCCAAGAAAGTAATGATATAAGTCCACATCCATATAATAGATATACTTCACATTAGGAAGTGGCTGATATGCAAAAAGATTGTCGACATAAAAAGTATGTTCGGGAAGTTGAATTCCGGCTTTTCTTAATAAATCTGTACGAAAAATCAGGGCGTGCATAATAAGATATTGTGTTGGTAAAAAATGCTTTATTTCATTCCAACTGCATATGGTTTGTATCGGAAATACATTTTTATACCCCATAACACGATATGTTTTTTCCTCTAAATGATCATATACATAATTTGTAACTATTAAATCCGGCATATTACTAATCAGATGTCTCGCTTCTAATGTACTATACTTTTTGAGTTTTTGAAGTACTATCATATATGCATGTTCGTCCAGCCAATCATCCGAATCTACGACCTTAAAATATGTACCACGAGCAATCTGCAAACCAGCATTTACACCTGAACCATGACCTCCATCTAAGTTATATGCAGCCTTACATCCTAATTTTTCAAATAACTGTGCCATTTCTTCCAGAAACATTCCCCTTGAATTATCCTGTCTTCCGTCTACTAGCAAAAGACAATAATGTCCCGGTTCATAATAGCCGATTGCCGTCCTTGGATGAGACTCACGAATATAATCCCATGTCTGAAAAGAAGTGTTTGCCCTTCCGTTTTCATCTAACAAACTTGGTCCAAATATCCAACTCTGGTATGCACCTCGGTCAACCAGTTGCTGTATATCTATGTTTCCTGGACTATAAATGTCCATCGTCCCATCCCAATTTAAGACACAAGTTTCGACATCTGTGGGCTGGCTTCTGTATATCACGCCATTTCTAATAATTGTTCCATTGTCTCTATGACGGTTATTGCTGTACGAATCTCCATTCACAGAAAGAACGGCTTCCATTCTCTTAGACATATCTAAAAGTTTTTCTGTATAACCTACTCCATATGTATTCTGTGCAAAAGCGGTCTGAAGACATGTAATATCTCCTACATAAATATCTGCAAGCACATAAGATATTTCTGTACCATATTTTTTATGCCTGCCAGCATCAGACATATCCAATTTTCCTGTGTCATACTGATTATAAGATAGCCGAACTGACAGATTCGGGCTAGTATAAGTCGTATCTGTTGCAATCACTGTATCTGTAAATTTATCTGTAAACTTTTCATGCCAGCCCTGTTTATCCATTAGCACCTTAGTAGTCTGGAAAGAATCCTGCTCTTGTTCCATCTCTTCTGGTGATTTATTTTGATTTCTTATTGATTCTTCTATTGACTTTTGCACTGACACTGCTTTTATCCCCTTCTGTGGAATCACATAATTGAAAAGCCACACTGCCAGAATAATCAAAGCGGCTGCTGATGAGTCAACCACCATCCATATTATCTTTCTTTTCATAATACTCCGACCTTTCCATCTGCCGGACAAGGAACAGATATATCTTCATACGTTTCCTTGGTTTTGAAGCGTAATCTCTTCCTAAAAATAAGTCTTCTCTGCACCACCCAGCTTACAACGAAGAGGATGCTTTCTGTTAATATTTTTGCCGGATATACAGAAAAATGTAATATTTGCACAAACACACTTAGAATTAAGCTGTTCATTACAAGAATGAACGCTGCCAGTAAAAAATACTCTGCTGCAGTCCTTACTTTTCTGCCTGTATGAAACACCATACTGCAATTTAGGGTATAATTATAAAAAGCACTGACTACCCTGGCACAAACATTTGCCAAAAATACCAAAATCGCCGTATGAGGAAGAACAATCATAAATAGCGCAAACAATACATAATCAACTATAAAACTGGAGAATGATGACAATGTAAATTTCAATAGATCCTTATATATTCTTATGGAATCCCTAAAAACATGAAAATGTGAACAGGAATTGTGCTTATCCTGATAGATTGTATCAATAGGAACTTCCTCAATTGGAATTTTTGCCTTTGCCAGCTCTATTAAAACATTCATCTCATATTCATATCTTTCTCCCTGAACAGAAAGTAATTTTTTTATCAAATCTGAGCTGAATGCCCTTAATCCAGTCTGGGTATCTGATACCTTCACTCCGCTAATCAGGCGGAAAACTGTTCTTGTTATTCTGTTTCCGATTCTGGATTTTAACGGCATTTCTTTGCCTACATTCCTGACACCGAGTACTAGAGTTTTTCTGTGATTATCAGCAAATTCAAGCACCCTTCGCATATCTTCTGTCTGATGCTGTCCATCTGAATCCATGACACCTATCACATCACTGTCCCACATCTCATTCTTTATATAGTTCAGTGCTGTTTTAATTGCTGCCCCTTTTCCCCGGTTTTCTGAATGGTGAAGAACGATTGAAATATCACTTACAGCTTCAAAAACCTGCCTATAATCTTTTCCACTCCCATCGTCCACTACAATGATTCCGTATCCCAGTGACCATAGCTGATCTGTGATTGATATTAATGTTTTATCTGGCCGAAATGCCGGAATAATTACTACTGCCATGTATATCATCACCTTTCCGCGTATTGTGAATTTTCAATCTTTCCAATTTTCCTACTAATTGATACCCAATACACCCGACTGTAATTCCTGCTACAATTCCTCCCAAAATATCTGTGGGATAATGTACATACAAATACATTCTTGAAAAAGCTATGAGAATAGCCAATACCATTGCCGGTTTCCATAACCGCTTTTCTCCTGCAAAGAAAAGAGCCGATACTGCTGCAAAGGACGCTGCGGTGTGTCCTGAAGGGAATGAGAAATCATCTGGTCTTGCAACTAAAAGCTGAATCGACGTATTTACATCACAGGGACGTATTCTGCAGAATACATTTTTCAATATGACATTGCACAAAACCACGTTAAGACATAATGCCATTAGTAATACTGCTCCACTTTTTCTAGTCTTGGGAATGATAAGCAAAATAACAGCCAGTAAAATCCATATAGTTCCTGCATCACCTAATCCTGAAACGAATTGCATCATCACATCACCAATTGGTGTCCGAATACTTTGTATCCAATCTAGAATTTTAAATTCAATTTCCATTATTATCACTTCTTTCTTTTATCCACTGCATTCCCAATACCAACCCTACTCCCACAATACATGCTATTAGTTGAAAATTATTCATGCCTAAAGGTTCTTTCGGAATATCCAGTGTAGTTGGTCCCATAACAATTGCATAAAATGAGCCAATCATCATTCCTAAAATCATATAAATAGTCTGTGGACGGAATTTTTCAAGGCAAATCCTGATTACTTTTACAACCGTTGCGGCTCCCACAAGTACCCCACTTCCAAAAAACAAAAGATTTGGAACATAGGATAAATTCAATGAAAGAACACCCTTAATTGCTGTAATGACTGGAATATATGCTCCAAATATTAAAAGCAATGTAGAACCCGATATTCCCGGTAGGAACATTGCTGAAATGGCCACCATTCCAATAAAAAACAATTTGATTGCTGTTACTATAGAGAACTGTCCCAAATCCATAGATACACTTCCCGTTTTTCCATTTACCCACGTTATTCCTGCAACAAGAATAATGCCTATTAAGCAAAATAAAATTCCCTTCTTAAATTCTCGCATGCTTTCTTTTTCTCTTCCATTTTTCCAAATACCAGATTATCAATAGATGAAATAAAGCGATCGTAGAATCCCATGATAAATGCAACTGTTCCTCCTGATACACCTGGTACACTATCCGCCAGTGCCATGCAAAATCCATTAATTCCTTCTTTTATCATTAAAAAACCTCCTGTCTTGTTTCTGTAGTTATCTTAACAGCCCACATTAAACAGACAGAAGGTATTTTCTAAACAAATCCTAAACAATATGAAGTTATCAAAAACTGCTCATTATCTATTCAGACGATACCCTGCTCCCCATACTGTCTCCAGTATCTTAGGATTCTTGCTGTCATCTTCAATCTTTTCACGAATACGATTAATATGCACCATAACAGTTGCACTATCCCCCATATAATCATATCCCCATATTTTTTCAAAAAGCTGTTCTTTCGAAAATACAATATTAGGGTTCATCGCCAGAAACTTAAGCAGCTCAAATTCCCGATTGGGAAACTTAATTTCCTGCTCCCCTTTGTAAACCTTCCAGCTATTGACCAGTATCCGCAGTTCCCCAATCTTTATTTCTTCTGGTTCCCCTGCTTTTTCCTCTGAATTCCTTTTCAACATACGATCATACTGCCTTAGGTTGGCATTGACTCTCGCCACAAGCTCTGCTGGATCAAAAGGCTTTGCGATATAATCGTCTGCACCAATTCCAAGTCCTCTGATTTTATCTACTGATTCTGTCCTTGCCGTTACCATAAGAATCGGTATATCCACTTTTTCTCGTACTTCTTTGCATACCTCATAACCGCTTTTTCCCGGAAGCATTAAATCCAGCAGCATCAAATCAAAACTTTCCTGTTCTAGCAGTTCCTGCACTCTTTCTCCATCCAGTACAATCCTTGTCTCAAATCCCGCCGCTTTTAGATAAGCCTCCTCTATCATACTAATATCTTCATCGTCCTCTACAATTAATATCTTCTTACCATCTGTCATTTATATTTCACTCCATAACTACATTCTATACTTTCTTAAGCTGCATACTGACAGAAAAACCATCTGCATTTTCTGCCTTGACACTGCCCCCCATTGCCTCTATCAGATATTTCACAATATAAAGCCCCAGTCCATTTCCGTCTTCTTTATTTCTCGACTCATCAGCCCGATAAAACTCATCAAAAATATAAGGTAGCTTTTCCTCTGCCACACCAATACCGTTATCCGAAAAGCATACCTTAACTTTCTCTTCTATTTGATTCAACGATATTTTTATTTTCAAGGGCCTTGTCTTGGCATATTTCCTGCTATTTTCCAAAAGATTGTCAAAAATTCTGGAAAGCTGTTCTGGATCGACAGATACATTACCCGTTATTCCCTTTGTATCAGCAGCTATCTCAAGTTCTTCCTTCGTAAAGATCTCCTGCTTTTCCTTTACATAGTTTGTGATAAAATTGGAAATTTCTATTGTTCGAAGATCAATCGGCATATTTCCTGTCTCCAGTTTTGACAAATAAAATAACTGATTTAGGAGTATATCCATATCTCCTGTTCTTCGATACGCAGTCTGTAGAAATTTGTTTTGCTGTTCTGGTGTAGATACCACCCCATCAAGAAGTCCCTTAATGGTTCCCCGAATTGCTGTGAGCGGAGTCCTTAAATCATGGGAAATACCTGCAATCATATCCGTCCTTGCCTTTTCGTATTTTCTGTTTCTCTCCTGTTCTGTCAAAATAGATTTCCGCATATCATTAAAGGTATCGCACACATCTTCAAACTCCGTATCTCCCTGATAATCACAATTCTGAGTTAAATCATTCCTTCGAATCCTTTCTGCACCATCTGCTAGGATATTTAACGGAGTCATGATATGCTTTACTAGTCTCTTTGTAAAAAACTGGCTTACCAATACCAGTACTGTGATGCAAAGAATACCATCTGCCAAAATAAGTAAAAGGAACTCATTCCTATGTATGGTATAATCTTCAAACAATTCTTCCAAAGCATCATCGTCTACCGTCTGCTCCATATAAATTCTAAACTCCTGTTCAATAGCCTCTGCATATACTCTTACAACCATAATGTTAATAGCTAAAAAAATAAGCAGTGTTACTAGAACCATCCATGTATTTGACAAAAAAATACGCCTTTTAACAGTTTTCTTGCCCATAAACAAGCCCTCCCAAACTTCTAATAGGGAAGGCGGCTTTTTTCAGTCACCTTCCCGATACAATTTTTATTTTATACTATCCGCTATTATTTTTCCACAATTGCTGCCATAATCATCATTAATATCCCCTATCCAACTAATTCTTCGGTTTTGATTGCTTCCCTGTAATATTCTATTTGATATTTAATCTTACATACTTGTCTAGTCGCTTGCATAATATATCTACAATCACATTCACAAGTTCCCACCTCATGCATATATTTCTCGTGCAAAATTTCTATATTACGAAAACTTCCAATTAACGCTTCTGTTTGAAATGCATTTTTTGGTTTTTGCAGCATACTTTCAAATTTTTCATGAAGTTCTCTTTCATATGAACAATGCGCCGCTAAACTTCCCTGAAATACTTGATTATGAGGAAAATATGATTATCTCTCCTGCCATTTAATGAAATCATAGAGCATAATCTTAAATTCTAAAGATAAAATTCCTAAAATATTTCTAAACTTTTTTAACACTCAACGAATGTCATACATATTTGAAAAAATTTCATTGGCTTCTATTCAAATATTCATATAATCACCCTGTTCAACACTATCCAAAGCCTGTGGAACATATTTCTTAATTTGATTTACCTCTGCATCCGAAAGGAAGAGATGTGTTGCTCGAACGGAATCTTCCCAAACATTTAAAAGTGCTGTCAGCAATAAAGTATTTCTTTCTTGAACTTCATATATTTTCATGTCATTTATCCCCATATTTTCTAATTTTTCTTGATTATACTATGACTTAATCAGAAAGCCTTGTCCTTCCCGAAATTCATATTTTTAATTTCCTACCTGATAAATGTCTTTTCCCGATGTAATATAATGTATGATATAGTTTGGGCGCACAGCGGGTCCAAAACTGTAACCGCTGTAACATTCCGCAGTACCATAGAAACAGACATATAGATCTCGAAACATTGGTTTTGCTAACTGTATAAGAATTCTAATAATTAAACCAATAATCTTAACAGCCATTATTTTTTCCTCCATTTTAACAAGAATGCTGAATTTGTAATTACAAATACTGAACCAGCATTATGTACAAGTGCGCCGATAACAGGATTTAATATTCCCAGGATTGCCAATGTAATTGCAATGAAATTTAGAGTCATTGAAAAAGTCATATTCAGTTTGATTATAACCATCATGTGCTTAGACAGTGCCACAAGATGTGGCAACTCTTTAACCTCATCATCCACTAATGCTATGTCGGCAGCATCCACTGCTATATCACTTCCTACACCACCCATAGCAATTCCTACATCAGCCTTTTTTAATGCTGGAGCGTCATTGACACCATCACCAATCATACACACCGGCATTCCGTTCTTTTGATATTTCTCAATGTATTCAAGCTTATTCTCTGGCATACAGTTTGCCTTTACATCTTTGATATGAAGCAAACTTGCTATCGTATTTGCAGCATTTTCATGATCTCCAGTCAAAAGAACTGGACATATACCAAGTTTTAATAGCTCATCTATCATGTTTCCGCTTTCCTTGCGCACAGTATCTGATAATGCAAGGAAACCGGCAAAAATGTTGTTTATAGATACATAAACGATTGTACATCCTTGTCTGACATAGTCTTTGGTATCTTCTAGAACCGGTATCTTCACATTATACGCCTTTAATAATTCTGGATTACCCGCAAGCACCCCTTTCCCTTCAATCTCTGCACACACACCTCTTCCCGGGATCATCTGAAAATTATCAACTTTTGCAAAATCATTTTTTTCTTTCTTGAAACAATGAACAATTGCTTTACCCAGCGGATGCTCCGAAAATTGTTCGGCAGAAGCCACAATTTGATACAGTTCTTTTTTTGTTAATAACTCAGACACACTTTGCACCGCAATGACTCTAGGTGTACCATAAGTAAGCGTACCAGTTTTATCAACCGCTATTATCTTTGTATTTGCCAGTCGTTCCAATGCATCACCTTGTCGAACAAGAAACCCATGCTTTGTTGCATTCCCTATAGCAGCCATAATTGCTGTCGGTGTAGCGAGCACTAATGCACAAGGACAAAATACAACAAGTATTGTCACTGCTCTGATAATCTGTCCCGTAATGAGCCATGTTACCACAGCTGCACTCAATGCTATTACTACAATCCAGGTTGCCCACCTGTCTGCAATTCCAACAATCTTTGCCTTTCCAGCATCCGCTGACTGGACCAGTCTTATCATACGTTGAATACAACTGTCTTCCCCCACTTTGGTTGCTTCCATTTCAAAAGTTCCAAACTGATTTACCGTACCACTGGATATCTCATCACCAACCGTTTTATCAACAGGAAGTGATTCACCTGTCATTACTGCCTGATTGATGGAGGTCTGCCCCAATATAATGATTCCGTCAACAGGAATTGTCTCACCTGGAAGAACACGAATTTTGTCACCAACCCTGACTTGCTCAGCCGGGACTATTACTTCTTTATCCATTTGTAAGACCCTGGCTGTCTGCGGAGTCAGATGTACCAGTTTTTCAATACCAGCTCTGGCTTTTGCAACAGTCATTTCCTCCAATAGAGCACCTAACTGCATTATAAAAGCCACTTCGCCTGCTGCAAATGTTTCTCCAATACAAAGAGAAGCAATAAGTGCAAGTGAAACCAACACATCAGCCTTAATATCAAAAGCTGTAACTAATCCTATAATGGCTTCCAGAATAATAGGAAGTCCACATAAAATAATAGCAACCCACGCCAAATCAAAAGGAAATAGCTGAACATTAAGTAAACTACAGATAATTGACACACCAGAGATTGCAAGTAAGATGATATCTTTCCTAATACCACCTATTTCCATTAACTCTTCTAGTTTTTTTATAATCTGCTTCATTAGCAATACTCCTTTCTATACCCAACAGGGTATTGGTATAATATACACATAGGGGTATGGGTTGTCAATAGTGTTTTATCTTTTTACAATAAGAAAAAAAGTGGACTTACCACAAAATGGATCATCCACTTTTTTACTTGAATAAAACAATTATCCCATATTAGAAAATCGTTCTACCGCTTTTGTAAATTTTTCAATTGTTTTATCCGCATCTCCATGTTCGATACCATCTTTGACACAGTGTTTGATATGTCCTTCTAAAACAACCTTTCCACATCCATGAAGAGCAGATTTCGCTGCATTAATCTGAGAAAGAATATCTTCACACGGAACATCCTCGTCAACCATGCGATCAATTGCCTGTACCTGACCAATTATCTTTTTTAAACGACGATGTAAATTGTCTGCATCCATACATTGCTTCATATTAGAATCCTCCATACTATAAGGGGTATATGTTTATTGTACTATGCTGGTTGAATAAAGTCAATTTGACATTGGATTTCAGGAATTTCATTTCCACCAGTTATGACACACCTATACCAGCAACCTCTTAGCGAATGATGCTGCTCCAAAGGATGTGCAGGAACTGTTAGGACACTCAAATGTAAGTACCACAATGAATGTCTATGCTTACTCAACAAAAAAAGCCAAACGGGACTCCGCTGTGAAATACAAAGAAATTTAAATAATCTGGAACTGCGTCCATTTCTGTGACTTCAACCTCCTGATGAAAATTGCGCCACGGAACACAAGATCAATACTCATACCGATTGCAACACCGAGAACACCCCATCCCAGCCACAAGCCAAACAACGCCGAAAACAGCAGTCGTGCAGCAATAGTCAGCGTAATTGATACGATCATAGTGAACTTCACATCGCCGGCAGCACGAAGTCCATTGCCCAGTGAACCAGCAAATGGATAAGCCAGACCATTGAAGATATTATTAATTTTAACCCAAATACACCAATGCAGTTACCAACGACATTAATGACATTTGCGATAATGGATATGTACATCGTCACATTCGCTTTACCGATACTGCGGCAAAGTGCCGCACCGGCATCATATACAGCAAGCGCTGGTAAGGAAAGTGTTGTGATTATAAGATAGGATTCACAGACTGTCATTACATCAGGCTCAATCTTGCCAAATAGAAGTTTTAAAAGCTGTGTATCAAACAACAGAATCAAATAATAACGGAAACAACAGTAGAAATCATCAAAAGCTGTCCCGAAGAACGTGAAGCCGATTTGTTATTTTTGTTTCCGATATACTGGCTGATGATAACTGCACCACCAGACGATAGTGCTGTGAACAAGAATATAAGTACAGTAGAAAAATAAATAAGTTTATTCATAAACAGCTTTATTTTATTTCTTTTCCATCCTGCCGTCAAGATGCAATAGCCACTGAAACCAAGCTTAAAAGCCTCAGTCTCCAATCAGACACAAACTGGATATGTCAATAACTTTCTTTTAATATTTTGAAAAAGAGTTTGTCATTCCAAACCAATAATGATATAGTTAAGAAAATGAATTTGAGGTGACATACAATGAACTATATAAAACATAAATCAGATGAATCTATGGAAGATTACTTGGAAACTATTCTATCTTTACAACAAAAAAACGGATTTGTACGCTCTATTGATGTTGCAACTGAATTAGGATTTACGAAAGCCAGTGTCAGTGTCGCTATGAAAAACCTTCGTGAAAAAGAACTTATCACTATGGCGGAAAATGGATACATCACATTGACCGAAAGCGGTCTTTCAAAGGCTGAAATCGTTTTAGAGAGGCATACTCTTCTTTCTGATTGGCTAATTCGCCTTGGGGTAAGTGAGCAAGTAGCTAAAGAGGATGCCTGCAGAATCGAGCACGACATAAGCGAAGAAACTTTTAACGCCTTGAAAAAACATTGGATTATCTTCACAAAACAAGTATGATACAGAGCAGTACCACTTTGTTACTTTTATTAAATGTTAGTATTTAACAAATTTACCCATGTTTGAACATCCTCTGTGGCTGCACTGGATGGAAATCTCTGTCCTTCCTGCCAATCACCGGCTCCAGCCAGTTCTTCCAATAATGTTGCGCTTTCTCCCATACCAGAAGAAGCTGATGTGGCAAATGGTATTACCGTTTTTCCTGTAAAATCATTATTTTCCACGAAAATATTTACCGGCCATGCCGCAATCTGCCACCAGATTGGATAGCCAAGAAATACTGTATCATAAGAATCCCAGTCTGGGACTTCTGTGGTCGTCAGCTCTACATTTCTAAAACTTTCATCATCGTGTTCTTTCACGACACGACTATTATTATTCGTATAGTCCAGATCCTTATCCGTATATGGCTGGGCCGGGGTAATTTCAAACAGATCTGCTCCTGCTGCGTCTGCAATATCTTCTGCTACTCTGGCAGTGTTACCAGAGCCAGAAAAATATACTACAAGTACCTTTCCTGTCTCTGTTTCAGATATACTTTCAGCTGTATCCTGTTCTAATGAAGTATTTACAGTGGTATTATTATTTCCACAGGCTACAAGTCCAAAAGTCATTGTTAATGCTAATAGTAAGGCTGCTATTTTTTTCATAGCTTTTTCTTTCTCTCCATTTATTTACATTCTAATAAAATTTCATATATCTCTTTTGCAGTCAGTTCCTTGCAACATCCCGCTGTAATGTTTGCAGAATCTGCGATTGCCCTGCAATCGGTATCTTCTGGTATTCCTAATTCCTTGAATGTTGCCGGTAATCCGATTTCTTTCACAAATGCAGCTAATGCAATCGCCTTATTACTTTCTTTTTCCTCAATATTCCAGACATTTTTTGCGAATCGAACAAAACGATTAAGATCGGCATCATAGATGTGTTTATACAAGACAGGATGGATTACTGCCAGTCCTGCTCCGTGATTGCAATTCGTATATGCACCAAGCTGATGCTCAATCTGATGTGCCTGAAAATCAGTTACTTATTTATCTGCCTGTGCAGCTTCCATGAGTGCCTTACCGGCATTCCAAGCCTGTCCGACTTTTTCGGTTGCCACATAGTATCCAGCCTGGAACTGGTCAAAAATAAGTGCATTTAATTTCAGTGGATCAATCTTGCCGTTTTCTGAAATCACTTTTTCATCTACGCTGACATTTACAATTGTTCCTACGATTGCATGCATATTTTCAGTTTCTACAATCTCAGCAAGCTCGCACTCAAGTGCTACAGGAAACTCTGTGATGATCGGTGCATTTACATGTGCGCTCTTCTCGGCATGATAACCTGATTTTTCAAATTTATCCGGCATCTTATTCCCGGTAGCAATACCATAGAAATCTGCCACATCCATATGTTCTTTATCTGCAAGACTCACGGTAAACGCCTTTACAGCTCTTATGTTTTTCGTTGTTTTATGATCTTCATTGATAAATAATGCAATTTTGTCATGCCCGCTGATCATTCCCCATGCAGCATTCAAAACACCTACTGTTCCATTCTCATCATATGCAGCCACCATTAAAACAGGCATTGGAAATATTGCTGGCTGTACTCCTAAATCTTTTCTCATTTTGAATTATTCAACGGTAACAAAATTTTCATTTTTAATGATAGTTATGAATAAATTTCACAAATGCAGGATCATCATGGTTTACGATCTCACTGTGTCCAAGATCCTTTGCAGCAATTGTCTGCATCTCTTCATCTGTAAGTGTGAAATCCCAGATATTGATATTCTGTTCCATTCTCTCTACATGAACAGATTTTGGAATGATTGATACTCCTCGCTGTGTATTCCATCTGAGGGCAACCTGTGCGGCTGTCTTACCATATTTCTGACCAATTGCTGTAAACTCAGGATCTGTGAAGATGCCGTGTTTTCCCTCTGCAAGTGGTCCCCAAGCCTGTGGTACGACACCGTAAGCTTTCATATTTTCAATAGCTGCCTGCTGTACGAAATATGGGTGAAGTTCGATCTGATTGACTGCTGGAATAACCTCAACGGTCTCGCAAAGGTTTGTAAGGATTGCTGGATAGAAGTTTGATACTCCGATTGCCTTTGTGAGTCCCTCTTTGTAAGCTTTTGTGATTCCGCGGTATGCTGCGAAATAATCACTCATTGGCTGATGTAAAAGGATCAGATCAGCGTAGTCCATATTAAGTCTCTTAAGACAGGCTTTAACTGCTTCATATGCAGCTTCCTCTGTTCCCATATCAGTTACCCATACTTTTGTTGTAATAAAAAGTTCTTCTCTTGTTGTGATTCCGTCTGCAATTGCTCTTGCAACAGCTTTTCCGACTGCTTCCTCATTGCCGTAAGCAGTTGCTGTATCGATCAGACGATATCCTGTTTTGATTGCCTCGTAAGTTACTTTCTCGCACTCTGCTGCATCTGGTATTTGGAAAACTCCAAATCCTTCGAGTGGCATTTTGGCTCCTGTGTTTAATGTGATAAATTCCATTGTTCTTCCTCCTTATTTTATTCTGTGATATTTAACTGGTTATTGGCACCTACAATCTCACAGATACTGATATTTTCATTTCTGTATCTAGCTTTTTCATTTTTCTCTGGCATATTCATCTGAATCGCCATCATCGGACAAGCATGGATACATGCCATACAGGTAATACAACCTTCCGAATGCCATACACTTCTTTGTCCATCCATGGTAAAACAATTCTTCGGACATACTTTTGTACAGATCTCGCATCCAATACATTCATTCGTAATCCGATAAATATTGGAAAAAGCATCTTTTGGCATATGTGCCATTCGCGTAAGATACTCTTTGTGTGCTGCTCGATCTTTATCTGTTACAGGTGATATATACTGCCTGTCATTTGTAATATCTTCCCGGATCATTTTAATATGCTCATCCACTTTTTTGTCGAGCCTTTTCTGCTCATCCATATCAAATCCTGGAAGGAAATTGTCCACCATCAGAAGTACATTGATATAAGATGGATTGATACCGATCTCTTTTAGCATATTTTCTGCAAGCCAGGCAGCACCTCCGTGTCGGTTTCCATATGTCAATATCATATAAAAGTATGGCGTCTCAAAATTTGCCTTTTCCAAGAACTCTCTTACTAAAGCCGGAACCTCATGACCGAAGACAGGACACACAATTCCAATCTTCTCTGCCTTGTAAGACATATTTTTATCATGAATTGCCTGTGCAATACTGATTGGCTTTTCTTCTAACTGTTTTGCAACGTAGAGACTGTTTCCTGTTGCCGTAAAATAGAAAATCACTTTTCTCACCTCACTTATTAAATTGAAAATAGAACCTATTATGCTATAATTGGTTTTGATGAATAAACGGAAATTATTCTTCTTTCTGATGTGAATTTTATTATAAAAAGAGAAAAAAGTACAATGCCAATCCTTAATACTACTATAAATATTTTTTATACTGAAATAGGTGAGCTCAATGATTGAATTATATGAATTACGTCAGTTTGTGACATTCGCAGAAACAGGGACTTTATCGCAAGCAGCCGAAATATTACACTTATCCCAGCCTGCACTCAGCCGAAATATGAAAAAACTTGAAGATGATCTCGGAATAACTCTTTTTGAACGTAAAAAGAACCGGATCGAACTAAACAAAAATGGAGAATACGTGCTTGATATGGCAATAAATCTATTGAAAGATGCTGATGCTTTTATTTCAAAAGTCCGTGATTTTGACCGAAAGAACCGCACAATCTCTCTTGGTGTCTGTGCGCCTGCCCCAATATGGACACTTGCCCCACTTATCACCAATACTTATCCTCATATGTCTTTACAGACCGAAACGGCTCAAAAAGATCATCTCCTTGCGGGTCTTCACAATGATATTTACCAAATGATTGCTCTTCCCGAAAAACCTGCTGGAAACCAGTACTTTTGCAAAGCATGTGGACAGGAAACATTAATGTTCGCACTTCCAAAAGGTCACCAATATGCGAGGAGAAAAAAGCTTTCTTTTTCGGACATGAACGGGGAAAATATGCTCTTAATGCCAGATATCGGTTTCTGGTCTTTTGTTATGGACAAAATGCCAGACTCCCGCTTTTTGACGCAAAATGACCGATTCAGTTTTAATGAACTAATTCAGGCATCTTCGTTGCCATCTTTTGTCACGGATTTATCTGAAAAATATAGCCAAACACCTCCTGGTCGCATTTATGTTCCGATTTCAGACGATGAAGCAACTGTGACTTACTATTTTGTATGTAAGCATGAAAAGGAACGCGAATTTAGGGCTTTGATAAATTTACTATGATTATGAATCCTCAAAGCGTAACTTCTTTGGATTCATAACTCATTTCGTGCCTCCTGTCATAGAAATTCATTATTAAAATAGTTCTGAGCTGTATCTCTTATTTTCATAGGGCATTTAAGAAAAAATACCATAATTAAAAGGAAAGTGCAAAGATTTGGAACCCAGACACTGTCAGTTTCAGCAGTTCTTTGTCATACCCTACAAATATATTGGGAAGCGAATGCTTCCCACTCATTAACTTCTTGATAAACTTCTTATAAAAATTCCTCCCAAAACTCCTGTAACCCAGCAAATTTTAAGTCCGCATCCTTATCGAAATGTTCAAGAAAATCCCACACCTTTTGTGCATCTTCCGGATTTTTGTACGTTAGCTCCCACTGACTAATTACTTGACCATCCTTAATTTTCTTACTCACAATTCCCTGTTCTGTAAAGGCTGTAATCGTCCAAACTTTTTCCTTCTTTTCATCTTCTGATACCGAAGCACATTCCGTAGCCCCTTCCATTCTGTCAATTCCCACTTCCGTATCATTGACAAGCATTACTTCCTGGTACTTAGACATAGCCTTGCTTTCCAGTTCCTGTGCCGCTTTGGCGGTCCGAAGGATCACTTGATCCTCTGTTACCAGATTTTTAGTCCAATTTCTCTTGTCTGCAGCATCACCTTGAGTCTCATCATCGTAAGAGGTTCCACCTGCAAAGCCATTTGCCGCAACATTAAGTGCTGCCGAAGAAGCGGCTGTTGCCCTCATCTCAGGTGATGCCTTTAACGCAGCTTTTTTCGCTGCTTCATCTTGCTTTTCCTTAAGCTCTTTGAGTCGCTCTTTATAAGCTTCAATATACTTATCAATTTCTTCCAGCATATCTTCCCATTCATCTGAAGACATCTCACGCCAATCCTTGTCCTCTTTTAACTCTTTTGCTGTAATCTTATGTAACTCTTCAAACAGTTTTAGCAAATCAGAAGCACTGATACTCACTCCCGTAGTCTCATTTTCCAATATGGTTTGCGACTCTCCAAGTGCCTTGGTCCAATTCATTTTTTGGCTCTTAATGTGATCCAGTGAACCAAAATCCATTCCATCGGTTGGGGATATCACAAGCTTCATGGCATTCCAGCTTCCCCATTTGCTGTTAACCCCTTCCCCAATAGAATCTACATACTGACAATAGGCAAACATCTCTGCTGCTGTTGCATTCTTTGGGTCAAACTCTGATAGATTCACGTCTACGCATTCATCCTCATTTTCTGTAGCGATTTTTACGCGAATCATGATATCGTTACATCCTGGTTTCTTGACAAGTGATGCACTCATGCCATAGCCCATAGAGCCGGCATTGGCAAATCCCATTCCAAGTGAGGTTACTTGTTCCTCTTCTGTCTTGATGGTAACGTTTTTGCATCCGTAGTAAGGCGGTGCAAACACTGCATGACTTGAAGTTTCTCTTTGCTTGCACTGTTCTTCTGTGTTCTTTGGCTCCTTTTTCTCGAATAATCCTTGGCAATTGGAAACTGTTTTGCTTTGGCTTTTTGTTGCGGACACTTGGTAAATGTTCTTGCTACCAAAGCTTCCTAACCCTGCTATTGACATACTCTCTCCTTTCTGCAGTCAATCTGTCAGTCATGACTGCTCTGCTCCCTCGTTCTGAGTCCAAGCATTTTTTTGATACAATATTTATATCGAAACATTTCGTTTCTTTATAAATGCTCGATAAATGCTCGCTAACACCAAAAATAAGGAATACACTCTCAATGAGCATATTCCTTATATCTAAAACTTCATACTAAAATAACTCTTCATGGTATTTTATCGAATCCTCTTCTGTAATCTGACGAATTACTCTACAAGGGTTTCCAACTGCTAAAGAATTGGCTGGAATATCTCTGGTCACGACACTTCCTGCCCCAATCACACAGCCTTCTCCGATATTTACACCTGCCGCAATCACCACGTTGCTGGCAATCCAGCAGTTTGAGCCAATGGTAACAGCTTTTCCATATTCATCGTCATACCAGGTTTCATCCTCTTTGCATTTCATATTACGTTCTTGCCAACGAAGTGGATGAATCGGTGTCGCAATGGTACAATTGGGTCCAAAAAATACATTATCTCCGATTGTTACAGGACAGGTATCTAACACCGTAAAATTGAAATTTGCATAACAGCCCTCTCCCATGGTTGTGAATTTACCGTAATCAAAGAATACAGGTCCTTGTAAATAACATCCCTTACCTCGATTTGGTAAAAGTTCATCTAAGATTTCGGTTCGTTTTTCTTCCTCTGTCTCATATGTATCATTGTACATCTTTGACAGTCTGTGTCCTTCTGCTCTTAGCTCTGCTAATGTTTTGTCACTGGGGTCATAGATTTTCCCAGCAAGCATTTTTTCTTGTTCTGTCATATTACACCTCTCTATCATTTCATTTGTCCTATATCGAATTAATCAATTTTTCTACAGTTCTTTTTTCATCCAATTGTTCGTATCATATAAATTGCTTTTACCGCTCTTTTTTCTTGCTTCTTCAAAGGTAAGAATCTGTAGTTCTGAACTTTCGCCGGATGGAATATGTCCCATTTACCTTCACCTTCCTTATATTTTGATTGCACATCTCTTCAAAATTTTTATAAACTTCTAACCATATTATATACCTAGTCACGCACCAAAATCCATATCTTTCGACCTTCTAATTCAGTTTTTTGGTTCTTAACGCACAAGTACAAGATAAAAAAGAGATCCCTCGTAATGAAGTATCTCCTTCCTATTACATTATTTCATACTATACATCCTTACCAAATCCATGTCATGATAAGAGAACCAACAACACCTACAACTGCAAACAAACTATTTCGATGATGATAACCTCAATATTCATTTTAACGCATTGAAAAAACATTGTATAAAAAATAATAAACGAGCTGGATAAGTTGATTGCATTATCCAGCTCGTGTTTCTTTCTTTACAAGGTAAACATCATGCAAATCAGTAGCATGATAGCTAGGCCTTTTAATTTATCTTTTAATTTTCTTTTTGCCATATCCATTCCTATCATCCTCTCTTTCAGGCGCCGACCAACATATCACAAAACTTTCTTCCTCCTTCATAAACCTTTACATATACTTCTCTGCAATGGTTATATTTACAAAACAGGCACCTTGCTGATTTTTCATCATGATATACTTTCCAATTACCACATATCACAGCGTTTTTGCCTTTATCCTCAATAAACGCCTTAACATCTGCAAGGGGATACCCTAGAAACACTCCTATCTCGTGTGGAAAGTCTACCTGATTCAGAAGTCTGGATTTTAAAACATCAAAATACGTGGACAGATCATTTCCACCTGTGTATCCATATTCTTTTAAAAACTCCTGAATATGTACTCGGTTCAAGTTTTGTAGCAAATGTGATTTTCGATAAACATAGATGAGGTAAAAATCGTCTGTATTTTTTAATAGTTCGATATATAATCCTTTTGGATTCATTATGGAATTAAACTGATGCATGATTTGGATGCATTCTTCCATTGAGTCAAATTGAAAGCTATAAAGATTTGCAACTTTTATACTTGCAAGCGTTGGCGACGCGTGCCAAATTAAACTTTCCTCAAAACTCATACCTTACATCCCCGCAAGTGTTTTTCCTAAATCTTGGCACATCTTAATTTCGTCATCTCCTGGTGCTTCTTGTACTATTAGCCCTTCGCCATCTATTACGTTAGCGCCTGCTGTGCTCATTCTATCTTCCCAGTCTCGCATCCATTGTCCATCTCCCCATCCGTAGGAGCCAAATAACGCAACTGACTTGCCAGCAGCAATCTTCTCTACTTCCGAAACGAATGGTTCCATTTCTCCTTCCTCTAGAACTTCTGCTCCCATGGCAGGGCAGCCCATGGCAAATGCGGGAAGATTTTTTAAATCCTCTATATTTGCTTCAGACGGTGACAGAAGTACGGGTTCTTTTCCAGCCTCTTTTACTCCATCTCCTATAGCAGATGCCATTGCACCTGTGTTTCCGCTTTGTGTCCAAAATATAATATATACTTTATCCATTTCTGTATACCTCCATATTTTTATTATTTACAGCTTTTGAACCGTGAAGTTTTTGCCTCACAGTTCAAAGGAGTTTCACATGATTCTTAAGTTAGTTATGTCTAACTATTATTAGGTTAGTCTATTCTAACTCGTTTGTCAATAGTTTTTTGAGGAATTGTTTAAAATGTTCATTGATGGACGTTTGGAATGAAACGTAACACGAGCGGCTTATTTCTATTGACAATTGATTAAAACCTTGTTGCTATGCTAAACAAGAAATGAGTTTTCAACTGTGTAATGTCCAACACCATTAATATCATTTATCAGAGCAATGTTATTTTCCTCAGCATCTTGAATAACTGAAACGTCTCATAAGCGTCCTGTAAGAACGTGTATAGAAAAGCAGCTCTACAACTGCTATGATAGTTGCAGAGCTACTTTATTAGGCTCTATAATAAATGTTGGGGTATGTGAATGAACTCATTCACAACTCCAGCATTTTTCATTATGATAAAAAAGACCCCCAAGTGCCAGTCTCACAAACAAACCACTCGGAGGTGCATCCACTTATCGCCGTTGGGCAAAATACATACTAAACGCTTTTAAGTATGGACTTACAAATGGTATTACAGAAGGCTTTAATAATAGGATTAAAGTTCTGACACATAGCTCGTAACTTTTATTCTTTTATGATTCTTGTGCCTTTTTACCTAATTGAATTATTTCTGGTATAATAAACATTCCAATAATGATTGCTGAAGAGATATCTGCAATCATACCTGAAAACAGAATTCCATTTAATCCAAAGAAATGAGGTAAAATAATTAGCAAAGGAACTAATAGAATCAATTGTCTTAATAAGGATAATACAGATGCCTTTAATGGTTGTTTGGTTGCTTGGAAATAATTTGTTGCAATAATTTCAAAACCAACAGCAAACATTCCTCCTAGATAAATCTTAATACATTTTGCAGTAAATGAAATAAATTCCTGACTTTGTTTACCAAACATAGCCGCTAATGTATGAGGAATTGTCTGACACAATATCCATCCTATTGTAATAGACACAGTGGCGCCGATACATGCCTTAACAAATGCTTCACGAATACGAAGATACTGTTTTGCTCCATAATTGAAACCGATAATTGGCTGCGCTCCGATACCTAAGCCCATACACAACGAAGCAAATATCATAAGGATCTTTAATGCTACTCCCATACCACCTAATGCTACTGAAACAGAAACTCCTGCGGCTTTACAGTAATGTACAAGGGAATTATTCATAACAAGCTGCATTACAACAGCAACAAATTGAATAATACCAGAAGATGTTCCAAGAACAATAATTTCCTTTACTATGTTAGATTGTAATTTCATATTAGCAACTTGAAAACGTAAAAAATTGGATTTTTTCGCAAAATAGTATACAATAATACCTGCACTAATGATTTGAGATGTAATAGTTGCTAATGCTGCTCCTGCGACTCCCCAATGAAAAGCAAATATGTATATTGGATCAAGTATTGTATTCAATACTGCTCCGGCAATCATTCCATACATTGAAATTCTTGGGTTACCATCAACTCTTGCTAGTCCAGATAATGACAAACTAACCATGTTAAACGGAACTCCAATTAAAATGATAGATGAATATGTTTTTGCATATGAAACAACATCATCTAATGCACCTGCTAGTTTCAAAATTGGACTTAAGAATATAATTGTAACGACTGCAATCACAACACCTACTAAAAATGTAACGACAAAAAGATTATTAAATGTCTTTTCTGCCTCGTCTTTGTTACCTTGTCCTAGTTTGATAGCCGCATAAGTAGTACCACCTCCACCAAGCCAGCTTCCTAAAGCTGATACCACCGTAACGATTGGATATGTAACTGTGGTAGCTGCATTACCTACAGGACCAACCCCATGTCCAATAAAAATTTGATCCACAATATTATAAATAGCATTTATTAATACTGCAATTATGACTGGGACTGAATAACTAACGAGTAACTTTCCTATTTTCTCTTGTCCCAATGGATTACTCATCTGTGCTTTGTCTTTCTCCACAATATTTCCTCCTTATTATTTTTTGCTTGACAAATATCACAAAATATGATATAGTGAAATTTATATCAGTTTTATTATATCATGCATTTAATCTATGGGCAAGAATTACTTTTTTGTTTACATATTTATACGCAAAATACATATTAAGAGGAGACTAATTAAATTAGTCTCCTCTTTTTACATGGTTTGAATAACTCTTTCTTATGCTTTTAGAAATTTCCTAATCTTTCTTTGAAGATTTACATTTGTAACAACACTCAACAAAGTGGAAATTATGTAACTTGCTATAATGATTTTCCATACAACATCGATTCCATACCCTTTGGCATAACAGATCCATATTACTGGCAATCTTACAATAAAAATTGCAATCAAGGAAAAATATGTTGTATAGACACTTTTTTGCATTCCATATAAGATTCCATTGGATACATACATAGCAATAAAGAATAGATAACCAAATGCTGCAACTTTCAGATAGGAAGCACCAATTCTTTGTATCTCAGATTCATTTGTAAAGACATGCATAAACCCATTGGAAAAGAAAAATGAGATAAATGCTATTATTACAATTGTCGGAGCCATTAATTTAACTCCTTGTTTCACTACAATCTTCAATCTGTCTATCTGTTTACTTGCCATAACTTGTCCTGTTCCTACTGCAATTCCAGTCATAACCGCAATCGCCGGCAACGTAACTAATGAATCAATCCGAGTTACTATGTAAAATGCTCCGGTGGCGTAAGCACCATATTTATTCACAAAGAACAATATAATCAGATAACTGATACCAGCTTGCACCTTAGGCAAAAGTGCTGGAGTGCCTCTCTTTACAACTTCTTTGAAACTAAATTGAAAGGATAGCTTAGTTGGTAACTGAAATAAACCTTTCTCTTCTTTTGCTAACACTACTATACTTAGTATACATCCAATCGTTCCTGTTATAAGTGGAATAACAGCAAACGCCTTAATTCCGCACTTTGGGAAAAATGAAACTCCAGAAGCAAATAAAGGAATTAATATAATATTTAATACAGTGGTTGTTACAATGTAAACAAAAGAAAGCCACCTCTTCTGTTTATTCTTTAAAAGTTCCAAACACATAAAAATGAAATATACTAAGCCACTAAATTCTAGATTTATCCGAAGATAGATTAGTGCGTCTGCCATGATACTTTCATCTGTTCCTAGTGCTTTCAGAAATACTTCTGATAATAGTACTCCAACAACTGTAAGAACAAGACTCACTATGATACCAACTGTCCATGCTACATTTACGGCTTCTTTAAAACCATCTTGATCTTTTGCCTGGTATTTTTCTTTTACTATACCAATTGTTCCAGCGACTGCACCTTCACATAATGCTACAAAGAGTAACATTATGCAAAATCCAGAACCTATACTTACAAGACCATCCCGTCCAAGAATATGTCCTGCATAAATAGCCTGGACAATACTGTCAAGTGCTAGTATCGCCGTCCCAATAAATGTACCTACTGATACTTTGCTGATTAACGACTTTAACTCTATATCCTTATCCATTATCCATCTTCCATTCCTTTTATTTCTTAAGTAATTTAACCTACTCGAAATTTAATTGTGTATAATCAATATCTTCCACTAGTTTTTCTACACTCTTCATACGTTCTTCACTTAGCTTTAACATAAAGCTTGTAAAGTACTCTTTCCATTCATAGTCAAACCAGTCCATGGATTTTATAAGCTTTCTTAAACTATCTTTGTTATCACGCATCTCCTCATAATAGACTATCCTAGAAAGAAGAGCCAACTCGAAATCTCCGAACTTTGAATACAATGCATCATACTCATCTCCATACAGATAATCTGAGTTGAAAATATCTACTAAATCATGTATCGATTGAATATGGGTGATAATATATTCTGCTTTTTCTTCCGCATCATACATATCACTTATCTCGTCCGTTAGTTTTTGAAATTCCCTGCTGCTCATAGATTCAGAACTTTGGAAAATGGAACTCTTCTGTTTCTGTTCCTCTTTTACGTTGGCAACAATAATACTTTCTACACTATCGTTTTGTAACACATTTTTGGTCCGTTTGACAAGAGTAGGCAGATAATCATAGATATAAGTTACGGTTTCTTCATCCGTAATTTTTAAAGTCTGTATCAGTTTATCTGCTCCTTCTTTCAAGTACAATGAAACCTCTTTTTGATTCCATTGTTTTATACTCTTTACAAACACTTTTCGATCCTCTTCCTCAAAAATTAAGTTTAGTGGGTCTTTGCCTGCGATTTGAAGAAATAAAGCATTATTTACTACTAATTCAAAAATATTTAATAATTCCAGTTTGTAATCCATGTTAATTGCTTTACCAAAACACTCAAGAAGTTTAATTACCTTCTGATCGCCAAACATCTTGCAAAAATGGGTTTCTAATATAATACGTTTCATATAAGTATACATATATTTTACGCCACACACGTCCCAATCATCCTTGGCTAAAGGATAGTCAATAGTTGTCGCAGTCACATGCGCAGCAAAAACAATATTATATGATTTTAGAAATGTCGGAACCGCTACATCAATTGTTGAATGATAGCAATCTAGAGGAACTTCTAACTTATTCTTTACAAGATACAAGTACATTTCTTTAATTTCATCATACTGATCACTAATCATCATAGTTCCCTTATGAATTAACTGGTCGATTGCTTCTTCTTTTAACAATTTTATAGCATCATCAGGATTGTCGAATTGCTCCAGGTAAACATCCAAAGTATAAACAAGGGAAGCCATTAACGCTGTGGTTTCGTCAACTGGTAAAGAGGTACTCTCTCCTTTAGTTTTCTGCATAATTACATCTGACAGACACTCAAGCAATTTTGCCTGAATATTTGCCACTTCTAGTGTTGACAACATACCTTCGTTAACCGCTTCCTCCATTAACGAATTGGTATAATGATATTTACTTAACTTTTTCCGATTAATCTTTGAAAGCACCTTAACTTCGCTACTTGCCTTTTCGCTCAAAGATATCCCTCCCTTCATCCTCCATTTCCTGTTTCATCTGTTCCATTCTAACCTTTCGAGAATATTCCTCCATCTTGCTCTTTAGTAACTGAATCGAACCACCACATTCAATTTCAAAATAGTACTTTATCTTGTCCAGTAACTCCTTATCTCCTACCTTTTCATTCGTTTCATTTTTAAAATAATAAAATATTTCTTGTATCTCAGTTAATATGGTTACATAATTGTTAGAATTTACAAAATCTGATTTTTGAAATAATTGAATAATTTCTTCCGTCACATTAATTCCTAGTTCAATTCTTCCATAACTGTTTAAAGTATGAGAACGCGCCTGCAATACATGTTTTGCATCTTCAGCCGTTAAAACCAACCCCCTTTCACTAGTTTCTTCATTTAATGCAAGAAGCTGATTTACATACGTCTCATTTAACTGTGCAGACTGTAGTCCATTCATAGGTAAAAGCATAAGAAAAACTCCCTTTCTATTTTTTCAAGCACTATGTAAAAGTCTATCCATGATCTTATTAGATATTCATGTTGTGAATCATGTCAAGAATAGCATCGGCTGCTGCCTTTCTTCCACCTGCTTGTTTAAATGATTCTTTTATTTTTTGTATATTCTCAGCATACTGTGGCTCATTTATAACCTTCATAACTGATTCTCTTACTAATTCTGCAGTTAAGTTTGACTTATCCAATATAATTGTAGCACCTAATCGCTCAAAACATTTTGCCATATATGGCTGATCTCCTCCGATAGGTAATGTTAAAAATGGTACATTGTAATAAACCAAATCACTCGTCGTACTTAATCCACCATGTGTAATGGCAGCAGACGCATATTGAAGCACTTCCCATTGAGGTACAAACTCTTTGACAATAAAGTTATCTGGTATGTCAAACTCTGATACACCTATATGATAAGCAGAAAGTACAACTACAATATCTTCCTTTCCTAAGGCATCGAAAAATACCTGGTAAATTCCTTTATACATGCCATTAAATGCAGTTCCCAATGAAATATAAACAACCACTTTATCTTTTAGTTTTTCAAATGGAAAATCCACTTCCTTTTTTATGATTGACTGTGGACCACCGATAAATTTGAACGATTCATCATATAAACTCTTATCAGGCAAGAAATATTCGGATGTGTATGCTAAATTCAAGTCTCCATGATTGTATAACAGTTTTGTCAACTCAGGAACTTCTATCTTGTATTCCTTCTTAAACTTCTCAACCACTTCTTTGTATTTTTGCATATCTGGATGTTCTTCCATATATTCCATACCTACAAAGTTATCGTCTTCTTTCATCTCTTCTTCTGTTGCAAATACAGCAAATGAACTAACAGAAGGTACCTTTAAAATATCAGCTAGCATTCTTCCAACCGCAAACATAGAGTCAAATAATATGTAGTCTATTTTATCATCTTTAATTTGCGTCAAAATATCCTGAATTACTTCATCATATGAAATAAATGTTCTAATGGCAATATCAAATAAAATGTTGTCTTTAGTTATTCCATTTCCCATTCTTGGTTGTATTTCCTGTTGTTTCATTTTTCTAAATTCAGCACCCGCTTTTTCAATTGGTGCTTTAAACTCTTCCGTACAGAAATACAATACACGTTCTCCTCTAGATACTAGTTCTTCTATAATACCAAGAGTTGGTGTAACATGACCATATGCTGCCCCTGAGATTGCTAATACTGTTGACATTTTCATACCTCCTTACACTGTTTTAAAATGCTTCTTAAGTATTTTGTGCATTTTTTGATCGGTTCCAAATCTTCCATATCTCCCTCAAACTCAACACTTATGTAGCCGTCATATGCGTTTTCTTGCAAGATTTGAAATAATTCCTTGAACTTTATAATTCCATCCCCATGAATGGTAGATGTCACTTTTCTTTTTAATTTTGTTTCCAGATACTGACCATCCTCAACTAACTTCCAGTCTTTAGCATGTACATTTCTCACATATTTGTAAAGTTTCTGCAAAGCTTCTTTTGATTCATCTTCTGCAATCAAAAAGTTTCCTGTATCAAACGTTAAATAAAGACCTGGAACTTCTGTTAGTATCCTATGTATTTCATCT
>ERZ808278.281-NODE-281-length-39006-cov-4.588560_pt1 | contig 39006 bp, 29 predicted proteins | sample MGYA00521239_ERZ808278 | MGnify/ENA primary metagenome ERZ808278 (study PRJEB31516, sample SAMN03275600) | gut metagenome | biome: mammalia-associated habitat; material: feces | host: Papio cynocephalus | place: Kenya | collected 2012-07-17 ... | reverse complement strand
GCTCTTTTTTTCAATTGTCCGTTTTTTACGGACTTGTGCATTCCTGCGTCTCCCCTTTTCATTCTGTGTTACTTTTTATGGCACTTTCCAGCCATTGCACAATGTGCGCAATTGCATCCGCAAGAAGATTTTCCTTTTTTCTTGTCCCGGACCACCGAAATGACTGCTACCGCAACCACGGCAAGCAAAATTACGCAGATAATGATGGTTCCCAAATGCGTTTCCAGCCATGCAGGCATAGGATAGCCTCCTTTCGGGTTTTTCCGTGTTACGCGGAAACTTTTGCAGTGAGTTTGGTTGCTTCTTTATACGGGCGAACCAGCATATACACGATGCCGGCAAGCACAGCAAGCGCGCAGATAAATCCGATCACGTTGATGTTTCCGGTAAAGACTCTGCCAAACTGATTGACCATCAAAGCAATCGCATAAGCGAAACCGCACTGATAGCCGATCGCGAACCAAGTCCATTTTGCGCTGTTCATTTCCCGTTTGATCGCACCGATTGCGGCAAAGCAAGGTGCGCAAAGCAGGTTGAATACCAAGAAAGAGAATCCGCTCACGCCGGTAAACGCTGCCGCGATATGGCTATATACAGAGCCGGCGCCGGCGCCATACAAGATGCCCATTGTACCCACAATATTTTCCTTTGCAACCAATCCGGTGATGGATGCAACCGTTGCCTGCCATGTACCGAATCCAAGCGGTGCAAAGATCCAAGCAATCGCGCTTCCGACTTTTGCAAGGAGCGAAGAATCCAACTCGGTTTCCTCCAGCATCCGGAAGGAACCGTCTACAAAACCGAAGTAAGAGGTGAACCATACCAGGATCGTGGACAGAAGGATGATCGTACCCGCTTTCTTAATGAACGACCAACCGCGTTCCCACATGGAGCGCAGGACATTGCCGACCGTCGGCAAATGGTATGCAGGAAGCTCCATTACGAACGGCGCAGGATCGCCTGCAAACATCTTCGTCTTTTTCAGCATGATGCCGGAGACGATGATGGACGCAACACCGATGAAGTACGCGCCGGTTGCCACCAAGGCAGAGCCGCCGAACAAGGCGCCCGCAATCATACCGATAAACGGCATCTTCGCGCCGCAGGGAATGAAAGTAGTCGTCATGATCGTCATACGCCGGTCACGCTCATTTTCGATGGTACGGCTTGCCATGATACCCGGCACGCCGCAACCGGAACCGATCAGCATCGGGATAAAGGACTTACCGGACAAACCGAATTTCCGGAACACACGGTCAAGCACGAATGCAATCCGCGCCATGTAGCCGCAAGCTTCCAAGAAGGCAAGGAGCAAGAACAGCACCAACATCTGCGGTACAAAGCCAAGCACTGCACCAACGCCCGCCACAATGCCGTCCAGAATCAGACCGGACAACCATGCAGGCGCTTCTGCCGCATCCAATCCGTTTCCGATCAGAGCCGGGATACCAGGAACCCAAACGCCGTATTCGGCAGGATCCGGTTCGTCAAATCCGTTTTCCTCCAACCACTTCACAGCGTCCAAATACGTCATGGAAATGGTGGCATCCGCGTCTGCGTCTTTCGGAATTTCAGAATAGTAAACCGTCATTTCGGTTTCTTCCAAAGTCTCCTCGTCTTCCACTGTGCAGGTAGAGGAGGTTTCCGTCGTGGTGAATGCCTTCAGATCTGCCAGCGTTTTTTCCGCGTCAAAATCATCGGCTTCCATGTCAAAATCCACAAACGCGCCGACCGCGTTGAGTGCGGCATTGTAATCGTCTGCTTTTTCATTATAGGCTTTGGAGCCGATGCCAAGCAGGTGCCAACCGTCTCCGAACACGCCGTCATTTACGAAATCCGTTGCAAACGAACCGACCGTCACCATGGAAATATAGTATACCAAGAACATGATCGCCGCGAAGATCGGAAGTCCGAGCCACCGGTTGGTTACCACCCGGTCGATTTTATCAGAGGTGGACAGCTTGCCGGCATTTTTCTTTTTGTAGCAACTCTTGATGATTGTGGAAATGTACACATACCGTTCGTTTGTGATGATGCTCTCCGCATCATCGTCCATTTCCTTCTCTGCCGCTTTGATGTCCGCTTCAATGTGCGACAGCACCGTTTCATCCAGCTTCAGTTGCGACAGCACTTTGTCATCGCGCTCAAAAATCTTGATTGCGTACCATCTCTGCTGTTCTTCCGGCAGACCATGTACGGCAGCTTCTTCAATATGGGCAATCGCGTGCTCCACGCATCCGGCAAAGGTGTGCATCGGCACGGTTTTGGTGTTCGTTGCCGCAGTGATTGCCGCTTCCGCAGCTTCTTTGATGCCGGTCCCTTTCAGAGCGGAAATTTCCACTACTTTGCATCCAAGCTGGCGCGAAAGCTCCGGAATGTTGATCCAGTCGCCGCTCTTTTTCACGACGTCGATCATGTTGATGGCAACAACCATCGGAATACCGAGCTCGGTCAGCTGTGTTGTTAAGTACAGGTTCCGTTCCAGGTTCGTACCGTCGATAATGTTAAGGATCGCATCCGGGCGCTCTCCAATCAGGTAGTTTCTTGCCACCACTTCTTCCAATGTATACGGGGACAAAGAATAAATACCCGGCAGGTCCGTGATGATAACATCACTGTGTCCTTTCAGTTTTCCCTCTTTTTTCTCCACTGTTACGCCCGGCCAGTTACCAACAAACTGATTGGAACCGGTCAATGCGTTAAACAAAGTCGTTTTGCCGGCATTCGGGTTTCCGGCAAGTGCAATTCTGATGTTGTTCATAAGAATCCTTTCTGCTTTGATTAGCATAAGCTAACTGAATTGCTTGTTTTTACGGGGTTTCCCCCGTGATGTGCCTTATTCCACTTCGATCATTTCTGCATCCGCTTTCCGCAGAGACAGCTCATATCCGCGCACCGTCAGTTCCACAGGATCACCAAGCGGTGCCACTTTGCGGACATAGATCTCGGTGCCTTTGGTCAGCCCCATATCCATAATCCGTCGTTTGACTGCGCCTTCGCCATGGAGTTTGACGACTTTCACCGTTTCCCCAATCGCGACTTCCTTCAGTGTTTTCATATATGTACTCCTTTCCAGATAATACGTAGATAAAACTCAGACCATGATCTTTTGCGCCATTTCCCGGCTGATAGCAACGCGCGCTTCTTTGACGTTCACAATCAGATTGCCGTTCATGGCATTCACCACACGCACTGTTCCACCGACCACAAAGCCGAGGTTTTCAAGATGTTTTTTTACTTCCGGACTGCCGCCGATCTTTTTGATGACCAGTTCTTCTCCGATGTCAGCCACCATAAGCGGTAACATATCATGATCCCTTTCTTTCGTGTTTGAATTTCCATTTTGCAATTAGCAAATGCTAACCGCAGGTATAAACATTAGTTAGCTTTCGCTAACCGTGCTTATTATAACGCGAACCTTTCGTTTTGTCAACCCCTTTTTTTATGTTTTTTGAAGTTCGGCGTTTTCGACAGAAATCGCAAAAAATCCGAGGAGTTAGCATATGCAAACTGCATAAAATGTGTTCCGCAGTTTTCAAAATAAACCTAGGTCAAAAATAGATATCGCCGCTTGATTTTTTTGAAAATCAAGCGGCGATAGATACAAAATGCATTCAGCAAACCGGAGTTTCCTTATTCTTCACGGTTGTCCACCGCGTAAACTATGCAAGCAATTCCCGCAATCATGGAAAACAGGATAGCTCCGCTCAATCCATCTTGCAATGCTGATCCAACGAAGAAACCTGCAACTCCAGCCACTACCATTACAATCGCGGATACGACGGTTCTAAATTTTCTCACGATCTCTTACCTCCGCCAAATTGTCGCCTTCCAACCACTCAGAACGCGGTTTTCTCTGCAAGATAAGCCGGCAATTCTTCGATCTTGATCCGTACCTGCGCCATAGAATCGCGCTCCCGCACCGTAACGCATCCGTCGTTTTCCGACTCAAAGTCATAGGTGATGCAGAACGGCGTACCGATCTCATCCTGCCGACGATAGCGTTTGCCGATAGAACCGGTTTCATCAAAATCCACCATAAACTGCTTGGACAAGGTGGTAAACACTTCCGTCGCCCGATCGGAAAGCTTTTTCGACAACGGCAGAATGGCAGCTTTGAACGGCGCCAAAGCCGGATGTAACCGCAAAACCGTGCGTACATCGCCTTCTCCGACTTCTTCTTCGTCATAAGCGTCGCAAAGGAAAGCGAGCGCGACACGATCGGCACCAAGCGACGGCTCAATCACATACGGAATATATTTTTCATTGGTGTCGGGATCAAAGTATTCCAGACTTTCCCCGCTGTGATTCTGATGCTGTGTCAGATCGTAATCGGTGCGATCCGCCACGCCCCAAAGTTCGCCCCAACCGAACGGGAACAAAAATTCAAAGTCCGTCGTTGCTTTGGAATAAAAGCAAAGCTCCTCCGGAGAGTGGTCGCGCAGGCGCAAATGCTCTTTCGTCATGCCGAGATCATACAAAAACTGTGCGCAATAATCTTTCCAATAATGGAACCATTCCAAATCGGTACCCGGTTTGCAGAAGAATTCCAATTCCATCTGTTCGAATTCCCGGATCCGGAAAATGAAGTTGCCGGGCGTGATTTCATTGCGGAAGGATTTGCCGATCTGTCCGACGCCAAACGGCAATTTCCGACGGGTAGTGCGAGCAACATTTTTGAAGTTTACAAAGATACCCTGTGCGGTTTCCGGACGCAGATAAAGCTCAGAAGTGGAATCCTCCGTCACGCCCTGATAGGTTTTGAACATCAGATTGAACTTCCGGATGTCCGTAAAGTCCGCCTTACCGCAGTTCGGGCAGGTGATTCCCTGCTCTTTAATGTACGCCGCCATCTGTTCGTTTGTCCAGCCGTTCGGATCGACATTCAATCCGTTTTTTGCAATGTAATCTTCAATCAGCTTGTCCGCGCGGTGCCGCGTTTTGCAGCTCTTGCAATCCATCAGCGGATCGGAAAAGCCGCCGACGTGTCCGGACGCCACCCATGTTTCGGGGTTCATGATGATGGCGGAATCCAGTCCCACGTTATACGGGCATTCCTGCACGAATTTTTTCCACCATGCACGCTTGACATTGTTTTTGAATTCGACGCCGAGCGGTCCGTAGTCCCAACTGTTGGCAAGTCCGCCGTAGATTTCGGAGCCGGGGTATACGAAGCCTCTGTTTTTACAGAGAGAGACAATCTTGTCCATGGTTTTATCTGCGTGATTCATAGATGTACCTCCATCCGGCGTGACACGCCGTTTTTCTTTTTATCCTTTTTATTATATTCTATTTTCCGCAGAATTGCAATAGTTTTTGAAAAAATACTTGCAAAAGAGGAAAAGATATGCTATACTGATTGTCGCAAAAGTTTGTTTCCGTAGCTCAGCTGGATAGAGCGATCGCCTCCTAAGCGATAGGTCGGGTGTTCGAATCACCTCGGGAACGCCAAAAGAGCCGCCGCAGGGGAGGAATGTCCGCCGCGACAGCTCTTTTTGTTTTCCAATCAAATGCGGGATGTTGGGACCTCCCATGTCAGGAAAAACAATAGGAAAATTGTTTTTGTGGGTTTCGTAAAAGTGAGTGCATTCAAAAAATATCACCCTGTTTAACTTGCATGCTCCTGGTCACAATATGGGCAAATACACTCACCTTCGGATGTCATATTGGTGATATTTCTGTAACAAAAAAGTTCCGAATAGAAATCTGGCGTGATATTCAAATGCATCTTTTGCAGGTCGTCTTTTTGAGATGGGGAATAATCTTTAATTTTTGTTGCGTAATAAATGCGCCCATTTGTTGGACATTGCTTTTTCTCAATCAAAGTATTGCATTCATAGCACACATATATTTCCGTTTCTTCTCGTCTTTCTCGCTCCATTTTTCCTCCACAAAATGGGCATATATCGTGACTGTCATCAGAATAGATCATACTACGCAAAAGAATTTGCTGAATTCTACGAAATGAATCCAACTCCGTTCGACTAACAAATATTGTGTGTTTGTTTGAAATCAATGGAGAAAAATAGAGAATTTCATCATAATCTCTCTGAATATCATTTTCATCAGTCGACATGGTCACTGACGGAATTATCATAATCCGATATTCCTTTGATTTGTTCAATGTGAGCAAAAAGCCATCTTTCATATCCAAAAGATGTAGTTTCCATCCGTTTTGCTCAAGTTCAATATCTAAATCTGAAAAATTGATAAAGGAGTCCTTTGACGCTGAAAAGCCAAAATTCTGCGCAGAAAAAAGCAATATAATTTTGCAATAATTGTAGTATTCTTCAAATATTCCACGAATTGCATCCTCGCTGACATCGGATTGCTTTGGCTCAATTCTCCTCATAAATCTGAGTAATTCAAACATCGTCCTATAGTCTTTATGCATGGAGAGAATATTTGTAGTGTGAAATCTCAGATTTTTATATTTTCTCTTATTGGCTGCATAAACTCTATAATTCAGATATGCTTGTAGTACATGATAAAGCCGATTCATTTTGCCGTAAATATTTCTTGCTTCTTTATAGTAAACGCTAAAATCCCGCATATATTCAATACGCAATATTCCAAGAGCAAATAAATAGTTCCGGTGATTGACTTTATCCAGCATATTGTATTTTACTGTTTCACCCGTATACATGGAATATTTGAGTGAGCGCATATTTGATGATAAATATGCAAGGATTAAATCCACTGTATAAGCAAATACAATGTTCTCATATATGGAGTAATTGTCAAGATATTTTGTCGTCAACAGTTTTTGGGGTACCACAGTAGAGTTCTCGATGTTTTTCCACAATTCGCTATGCAAGGAAAGATGCAAAAGGGATCTGTTGTTGATTTTATCCACTGCCTCAATTGGTAAAACATCATCAAGTTCATCCAGTTGAATGACGGGCTTTTGAAAAATTCTAATGATGGAAGGCAACGCAGTTGCAATTTTTGAGAGATGCTTTGCCAAAATTTCAAGATCAAGATCCCCACTCGTGCGAAAAATTGCGTAATCTGAAGTTAAAAAGGAAATAAAGCTATCAAAAGATAATTTGTTGTGGCTTTTCACAATATCTGCGGTGCCGTCATAATCACGCATAATATTCCCGATTGAGTCACCCATGTATGATAGATTATTCATACATCGTATCCTCACTCAGTTTCCTTACAAAAGAAGAACACATAAACAATCCCAGTTTATCAAACTGTTTCGCAAGCTTCTCTTTATCCGCGATGGTTTTGAATTCAAGTTTCGCGACAACTTTGCTTAAAAGGATTTTTTCTATCGCTTCATTTATTACCTCATTTCGGTTGGAAAAACAGGAGCAATAAATTTTCACAAACCTTTCAATCTGTCCTGCAATTCGATTTCCAAAAGAAATATTGTACGGTTGAAGCAGGTCCTCTGTTTTGGCAATGATCTCACATCTCTCAACGTCAAAATCAAAGGAATCCACAGCATTTCTGATCAACTGATCAAACATATCGTAAGAAATATATTTTGGCTGTTTCGGTTCCATAAAAGAACGAGCCTTTGGAGCGCGTTTGTCAAAATTCATCGTGCAGGCACGATCATAAACCTTGTCACTAATCTCAAATGTAGACTCGTCACGATTGGCTGTCCCAATGAACCAAATATTTGGTGAAATTTTAATTGTATGTCCATCCGTAAGACCGGCATAGGGGACAGACATCCCTTCCGAATTATTAAAAATAGCCTGATTCAAAAGACGGACTTCACGTTTATCCGGTTCATTTTCCATGAGAGAAAGAAAATCTGAAAAATAGTATTCAATTCGGCTGAGGTTCATTTCATCCAGCACAATAAATGTTATAACATCGGGGTTTAGGGTAGCCCGATATAACGATTGGGTAAATTTTCTCGGAGTATAAATCTTGCTGAATTCATTATAATATCCGAGAAGTTCGTTCTTATCTTTCCAAGAAGATTCGATCTCAATGATGTCTACATTTCCCATAATTGCTTCCGCAAAGATTTTTGGCAAACTCGTTTTTCCCGTACCACTCATACCTTGAAGAATGGAGAGTTTAGATGCGCCTAATCCTGCAACAAATGTTGCAATATCTTCCGCAGAATAGGACAGGTGAAGTCTTGATTCACGAGCATATTCAACTACAAAATTTACGAGTTTTGGTAAAGAAATATTTTCATAGGTATTCTTTTTTCTGACTTGCTCTATCGCTTGAAATTCCGGAATTTTTCTGTCTATTTCAGAAAACGCAGGGCAGCTATCCATAATTTCCAATGCCGGATTGGAAGGCGTCGAAGCTGGCTGAATTTTGGAGTAGGTACTGTAGTTACCGCTTGGTACCGTATTGCACATTGGAGTTTCAACGTGTGTAAATGGTTTCACAACAAGTAGCGTTGCAGCAAGACCGGCAGCGATATATGCCATGGGTAAAGTTTCGCTATAAATGTTAAAATCATTATATGAAAGAGATTTTTCAAATCCGTACACTTTCAGTATGGAAAGAATATTGTCAAGGTTTGTGTATTGCGCCATCGTATAAAATTGACTAAAAAGTGCAATCAATAAAATTGTAATAAAATTAACTGTAATTGCCACTTTACAAACAGTGGGATATTCGCGTGAATTTGAAAATGCCCCTATTAAACCAAGCGCAGTGATTATTGCACAAATAAAAAGCATTGCATAACCAAAAAAACCAATTGTCTGCAATCCCTGACTATAGGAAAGACCTTTTATCATAACGTCGAATAATTGCACGGAAAATGATTGAGCGAGGTACTCCGTTTCTACAGATACTATGATAAGCTTCAAAGAACATGAGATGAGTGTAAGGATAAAAAACAAGGATGTAAATACAATTATCAGGATTTTATATACGGTTTGTGACTTCTTTTTGCTTTCCTTTAATGTAGGAGATTCTTCATATATGGAGCAAAAAATACCATGTATTATGGCAATGATAAATTCTAATATCATGGGAACATATGCGCCGGAAGAAGTCTTATATCCTTTAAAATTCATAAATATTGAGACAGAAAATCCTAAAATAAAAAATACAGAACAGATGAAAAAATGAAATAATACTGTTTGCTTTCCAGCAGTAACTGGAACTTCCTGCTTTTTCAAAAAAGGAACCAGCGATTTTATGAATTTAAATATTGCTACCATAAACAGTACAATCATCAAACTGGAAGCAACCATGTTTACGATAGATTCAATATTATAGCTCTCCACATGAAAAGTAGAAAAAACCGTCACGCGCGCCGCTGTCGGTTCCTCAATACTATAAAACGGAATTATAAAAAGCGACAGCAATACCAGCATACTTATGATTTGCAGGCAAAAAATGGGAATTGTTCGTTTCGTCATCAGAATTACCATCCTATCCAATGTTTTTTACATCTATTGTTATAATAGGCGTAAAAAACATTGGATTTTTGAAAACTGGTGTATAAAAATGCGCGCGAATTTAACATTTTAGAAAATATTTTTATATAAAATTTGTAAAAATGCTTGCATTCCCCCAAATTTTGTGATACAATTAGGAAGAAAATCACACCTATTATAACAATTGATGTAAAATTACAACAGCTTTCCGAGTCGGTTCATCATGTCATGTTTGTGTGGCATAAGGCTATGTACATAGCGGTTCAGTGTGACCGTCGGGTTCTTATGTCCCAACAACTCCGCCAAAGTTTTGACATCCATTCCGCATTCCAATGCGCGGGTTGCAAAGGTATGCCGCAGGGCATGAAAGCCGCGATGCGGAATTCCCAATTTGCGTAGCAAAAGTGTAAAACTGGCTTGATATGACCGCACCGGAATCACTTTCTCCCCACCGACCACATATCCGGTCGGATTTTTTTGTTTCATCTCCCGCAAAATCGGTAAAAGCTGTTTCGGAAGCGGAATAACGCGGTTGGAATGTTTCGTTTTCGGGGATTCGATTTGACGGTAATACATACCATCTTTTTTGCTGTCATGGCAGGACTTGCGGACAGTCAACTCGCCCGTAGCAAAGTCTATATCGCTCCATTCCATGGCAAGCAGTTCGCCAATGCGCAAACCGGTATACAGGCATACGAGGATTCCCCGCATTTTAACGCGCCGGTCAGAAAGCGCCGTCTGCTCCAGTTTTTTCTGCTCTGCTAAGGAAAAGCACGACACCTGTTTTTCCTCCATGCGCGGTCGTTTGACCTGATTCGCAATATACTCCGATACATATCCCAAATTGCATGCGGTTTTCAAGGCAGTCTGCATGACGGTCAGAATGGCGTTAACCGAATTCGGAGACAAACCTTTGCCGTTTTGCAGATTGCCGCATGCGGACAATTCCGAAGTGAATTTTTGCAGCGTGACCGGTGTGATTTCATGCAACTCCAAACTCCCGAACGTCGGAATCAGATGCTGTTTTACGATGTCCCCATATCGTTGAAAAGTCCGTGCTTTTGCGGTTGGTTTGACAGTATGCGCCAACCACTCCATAAGAAATGCTGTTGTGTTCATTGTTTGCTTCCTTTCCAGAAAACAAAGCGCCGCAGGAGAGGAATGTCCGACGCGACAGCTCTTTTTGTTTTCCATTTGCGTCTGCGGCACTTTGACATGCATTCTATTGTAACACAACAAAGGAGCGGTCGTTTCCATCCTTACGGGTGAAAACGACCGCTTTCTTCTGATTTGGATTCTGTTTGGTTAAAACAACTGTCCCGGTAACTTCAACTTTTCTTTTTTCGGAAAAGTCGCTTCAAAGGCTTGAAAGCCCTCCGGATCCTTTTCGCATACAAAGTATCCCGCCGGATCGTGGTAGGTTCCGGAAATGCCGTCCAAAAAGCCCGCTTGCAGTTCTTTAATCAAGAAATAATCTGCATCCGGATCGTCCGCATAGCGAATTCCTTTCGTTTTTGCAGGCACAAATCCGGACTTGCCGTAAAAATCAATATTCCCGGTAATCGCCAAGGCGCCTGCGCCCCAATCCTTTGCTTTTTGCATGGAGGTATCGAGCAGATATTTCCCATAGCCTTTCCGCTTATATGCCGGTGCGATACTGATCGGTCCGAACGTCAGAATCGGTAGTTTTCGCCCATCCGCACAGAGAATTTCGGAACGCACATAAATGACCTGTCCGATCATTTCCCCACCCTTCTCCATTACCAGATCCAGTTCCGGCACAAACGCCGGATCGTTCCGATAGCAATGCAACACATAATGCTCCCGGCAACCGGGGCAATATACGTTCCAGAATGCCTCTCTGGTCAGATTTTCGGTGGTTCGATAATCTTTTGGTTCTTCCAATCGAATGCTCACATCTTGTTTCATAAAACTTGTCTCCTTCTTCTCCTTATAATTTTGATTTTTTACATCGGCTTCCACCCGTTCGATAAACCGGTCGATATGCGCTTTCAGCAAAGGGAGCGCCGATTCCCGGCGGGTTTCGTCGTCGTACACACTGTAAAGAAAAAACATCGGTCCGTAAAAAGAAAGCGCCATTTGCCGTGCGGACGCTTCGCTGTCGCAAAAGTCGCGGAAGATCGCCGTCATATACTCCGCAGGTCCTGACACAAGATAATTCTGATACAGAGCCGCCATTTGGGGATCCCGATATTGGGCAAGCGTCAGCATCTTCCGAAAATCGGAAGGAAACGGCTCTTTGGTCCAATAATCAAACTGTGCAATGGTATACGCACGGATTTCCGCAAGCGACGGGGGGCACTCGGTCGGCACAGATGCATCCGGCACTTCTGTGGGCATTGCATACTGTTTCGCCTGCTCCGCATCTTTCTCGCCCATGCGCCGGAGAATGCTGTCCAATATCTCCTGTTTCCCTGTAAAATGCTTATATAGTGCAGCTTTCGTAATTCCAAGCCGCGCGGCGATGTCCCCCATAGAAGTACCCAAATAACCGTTTTGTGCAAACAGTTCCAATGAAATCTGTAAAATGCGCTCTTTGGTATCGGTTCGCAAAGGAAATTCCCCTTTTTTATAAAGTAACCGTTCGGTCACCATCTATTATAGTGACCGAACGGTTACTTGTCAAGAGGTTTTTTCATTTTTCTCAAATTTTTTTATAATTCTTTGAAAAATATCGTTTTCAGAGGCCTGTAAGCGCGGCGGCAAACAGAAAAAGGCACTTGTCTCCAAAATGGAGGCAAGTGCCTTTTTTCTATGCACCCGATTTATGCCTGATACTTTTTGGCAAACTGCTTGCGCAGTTTTTTGGGAGATACCCGTTTTTTTCCGTCCTTTTTGGCACTGCACAGCCATGCGCCGGCAAGCGCCGCCAAAAGATCGGCACCGCAAAGGATTCCGCGCTGCAACCAGGTCGTTTGCGCGGCGCCAAAGCACAGCGATCCGCAAAGCACGATCAAAAGCTGAATCACGCCGCACAATAGTCCGCAAAACAAGGGCGATTGCGTATGTCGTGCCCCCATAAATCCGGCAGTAAAACCGCAAAGGAGCATAGAAAGACTGCCGTACAGCGTCAGATGTTCCATCGGATGCGGGCTTCGCCATGCAAGCAGGCAAAATACCAACAGCAATCCGAGTGCAACGGCAAATGCCAGCAGGATCGCTTTCACAAAATGAAAGATCTTTCCCGTTTCCACAAAATCCACCTCACCGTTTCCGTTTTACTGCATTCTATGCGGCGATGGGACAAAGTATGTCAAGGGAGAGGAAACTCACTGCGGCGTGGTCTGCTCCGTCTGCTGTGTGGAAACGGCAACCGGCTCTGCTTCTGCCTGCTCCGCGTCTTTCTGCGTTTTGGAATCTTTCCGATGATGTGCGCGGGCAGTGACCGTTACCAATCCGGTCAAAACCACCAGTGCCAGTACGTTCGGAAGAACCATCAGTTGATTGAACATGTCAGTCAGCTCCCATACCAGATCGTTCGACAGACAGGAACCAAGGAAAATAAATCCGATGCTGATGACGGAATAGATCAGAACGGATTTTTTCCCGAACAGATACTGCATATTGATCTTTCCAAATAAATTCCAGCCAAGGATCGTGGAAAACGCAAAGAACAGCAGGCAAACTGCGATAAAAATATTACCGAACGTTTCACCGAACACACTGCCGAATGCAAGCTGTGCCATATTGGTTTTGGCAACGCCGTCCGGCACACCGCCCGCAACACCTGCCGCAAGAATCCCGTCTTTGGTATACAACGTGGAAATCACGACAAGCGCGGTCATAGTCAGCACGATAAACGTATCAATGAACACCCCGATCATCGCAACGACCCCCTGTTCATGCGGATCCTTCACGTTTGCCATCGCGTGGGCATGCGGTGTGGAGCCCATGCCGGCTTCATTGGAAAACAATCCGCGTTTTACGCCTTGGCTGATCGCGGTTTTGATTGCATAACCGACCGAACCGCCGATGACCGCGTTCGGCACAAATGCATACTTGAAGATCATGCCGAAGGTTGCCGGAAGATAGGGGAGGCGGCAACAGAGCAACACAATTCCGCCAAGTATGTACAACACTGCCATCAAAGGCACGATTTTCTCTGTCACGGAAGCAATCCGTTGTACCCCGCCGAGGAAGATGAACGCCGCAAGCACGGTAATTACAATGCCCACGCCCCATGCCGGAAAGCCGAAAGCCGTATGGAAAGTTTCACCGATGGAATTGGACTGTACCATCGCCCCCATAAAGCCGAGCGCCAAAATGGTCGCAACTGCAAAAAATCCGGCAAGAATTTTTCCGAATTTGTTCGGAAATGCTTTTTTGATGTAATAAACAGGACCGCCCAAAACCGTGCCGTCCTCGCTGACCGTCCGCGTCTTTTGTGCCAGGACCGCTTCCGCATAGATCGTTGCCATCCCGAAAAAGGCGATGATCCACATCCAAAAGATCGCGCCGGGACCGCCGATCAGAATTGCGCCGCAGGCGCCGACAATATTACCGGTACCGACCTGCGCCGCGATTGCGGTCGTAAGCGCTTGGAAAGACGTCAGGCCGGATTTTTGTTTTCCGCCGTTGAGAGAAAGTTCTCCGAAAAATTTCCGCATTCCCTCTCCGAAACAACGTACCTGTACAAAACGCGTCTTGATGGTATACCACAGTCCCACGCCCACAAGCAGGGCGATGAGAATATAGTCGGAAAGATAGGAATTGATCGTTTGCACAATTTTCAGAATGGTGTCCATGGGTTCCTCCGTAAAAAGAAAATAATGAAAAGAAAAAAGCCGCCGATCCGGCGACTCCAAAGAGAAAAAAGCGTCCGTTTCTTTTTACAAAGAATGCGACACGCTCTGTCCTTTTGCCTGAGAGATTCGACGGCAATCACCGTCTTGCACCTTCGGCACCCGTTTCGGGATTCTCCAGAGCCTCCTTCGCACGCAGTTTCGCTTACGCAATTCTGATGCTTCATCGGAAGATTCAATTTATTTCATTGTAGCACAATCTCGTAGGCTTGTCAAGAGGTTATGGACAGTTTTTTTCTCTTTTTTGAAAAAAGCGTGAATATCGGTTACACGCGGTTCTCTGCTTTCACACTGCCATTCTGAAAATCCACGGCATTCTGCAACGTTGTTTGACTGATGGCTTGCAGTGCTTCCTTGGTAAAAAAGCCCTGATGGGAAGTGACAATCACATTCGGAAAAGACAGGAGCCGTGCAGTCACGGAAGATTCCAGAATGTCGTCCTCCCGATTTTCAAATACATTCTGTGCTTCTTCCTCATACACATCCAAGCCGATTCCCGCAAATTTATGCCGCCGGATTCCGGCAATGAGATCCTGCGTGCCGATCAGCGCACCGCGGGAAGTATTGACCAAGATCACGCCGTCCTTCATTTTATCAATTGCGGCGGCGTCGATCATATGATAGGTTTCTTCCGTCAGTGGGCAATGCAGAGAAATCAGATCACTTTCTTTGAGCAGAGTATCCAGATCCGTGTAGGTAACAAACGGAAGTTCCGGATTGGGATATTTATCATACGCCAAGACGCGCATACCCAGTCCCGCCACTGCGCGGCACATCGCGCCGCCGATTTTGCCCGTGCCGATAATGCCCGCGCATTTTCCATGCAGTGTAACGCCGGCAAGTCCCTGCAAACTGAAATTATTTTCCCGCACCTTGATATAGGCTTTATGAATGTGACGGTTTACGGCAAACGCAAGCGCGAGCGCATGCTCCGCAATTGCCTCCGGAGAATAACTGGGGACGCGCAAGACTGTGATCCGAAGTTCCTTTGCCGCGTCCAGATCCACATTGTTATAGCCCGCGCATCGTAACAGAACCAGCCGGATCCCATTTTGCGCGGCGACTGTCAACGCAGCGCGATCGGCATTATCCAATACAAACAAGCAAATTGCATCATAGCCCGCACACAGCCGCGCGGTCTGCGCATCAAAATTTCCGGCAAGATAAGAGATCTGCACCGTCGGAAAATCCGCAAGCGCCGTCCGGAAGGCTTCTTCATCGTACGGTTTGACATCATACATTAAAATTTTCACTGGTTTTCCCCTTTGCAACAAAGTGCTTTCATCGTAGCATACTTTTTCCGAAAAGTCAAGCCTTTATACGGCGGAAGTCCCCGAAAATGCGCGGAGATTCTATGATTTTGCAAAAAACACCGACCGTATCATTGACATCCCTGCGATTCTGTGTTATACTGAAAATATCTTTCCAAAGAAAGGAACGGCTATGACGGAAATTGACACAAAGCTCTGGAAAAAACGGTTTCAGCACATCCCCGTCCTGCAAACGCCGCGGCTGTATCTGCGCCGCATGACGCCGCATGACGCCGCGGATATGTACGATTACGCGCGGCTTCCGCAAGTCACCGAATATCTGCTGTGGCGACCGCATCCGTCCAAAGCCTATACCGCACAGTATCTTTCCCAGATCCAGGCAGATTATCGTGCGGGGCGCTTTTTTGACTGGGGAATCATTGACCGGCAAAGCGACCGATTGATCGGTACCTGCGGCTTTACCACACTGGATTTTGCAAATTTCGTCGGGGAGATCGGGTATGTGTTGCATCCGGCTTTTTCCGGACGTGGGCTTGCGACGGAAGCCGCGACGGAAGTGATGAAATTCGGCTTTTACGAGATCGGTCTGCACCGCGTGGAAGCGCACTATATGGCAGAAAACATGCAAAGTCTGCGCGTAATGGAACGGCTGGGTATGCATCCGGAGGGGATTCACCGCGCAATGTTATTTGTAAAGGGCGCGTTCCGCGACATCGGGATCTGCGCGATCTTACGGGAGGAATTTGAAGCAATCTATGGGACAGAAGCAGATCATCGCATTGATTGGCATGCTCGGATGCGGTAAAACCACCGTAGGACGCATTTTAGCTTCCAAAAGCAACGCGGTCTTTTACGATCTGGACGCCTGTCTTGCCAAACTCTATGACAAGCCGGTGGCTCAGCTTTATACGGAACTGGGGGAATCCGCATTTCGCGCGGCGGAAGCCAAGGCGCTTGCGCGACTGGAAACGGAATTTTTCTCCGCACCGTATCCTGTCATCCTGTCCTGCGGCGGCGGGGTGGTCTGTGGAGAAGCGAGCCGGACATGGCTTGCCCGCCATGCCTACACCATTTGGATTATGCGGAAGCAACAGTTGGTTTTGCAAAATCCGCGGGTTTTGCACCGGCCGCCGATTTGTGACGATCCGGCACGATACGCCGCACTGTTGCAAATGCGCGCACCGCTTTACCGCGCCTGTTGCAATTTACAGGTAGAAAATCATCATGCCGTGCGCACTGCGCTTTCTCTGCTCTGTGTGTTGCAAAAGAAAGGACTTTTGCAAACAAAAACGGAGACAGACGAGCCTGCGGCGGGAAAGATGTAAATGTAGCGTGAATTTTTCAAAAAAAACTTGCTTTTTTCACCAAATGCGCGTATAATAAATGCAGTTTTTGTTTTTGTAAGCAATCTATTACAGGACAAGCAAATTCAGATTGGGAGGGTTCCTTTTTATGACTGATTGCATGAATTTCTTTTTGGCAGACACCACAACGACCGGCAAAAGCGGCGGTTGGGTGATGTGGGCAATGATCGCATTGCTCGTCGTTTTCTTTTGGTTTTTCATTATGCGTCCGCAACGCAAGCAGGAAAAGCAGGCGCGGGATATGCGCGCGTCCTTGCAGGTGGGAGATGAAATTACAACCATCGGCGGCATTATCGGCAAGATTGTCAGCATCAAAGATGAAACGTTGGTAATTGAAACCACCGGTGCGGCAACAAAGATTCGGATTCTCAACACCGCAGTACGCAATGTGGACGTCAAAGCCGAGGACGCTTTAACGCCTGCAAAAGACAAGAAAGAAACCAAATAAACAGCAGATTTGCCCTGCTGTACATAGAAAAGTACGCGCCATTTCAAATGGCGCGTACTTTTTTCCCTGAAAAGACCATCGGCACGCTTATTCCTCTGCCGCACGCACGGTATTCTGCAACAACATGGCAATGGTCATCGGTCCCACGCCGCCCGGAACCGGCGTAATGTAGGAAGCAATCGGTTCCACTGCCGCAAAATCCACATCTCCGGTCAATTTTCCATCCGCTCCGCGGTTGATGCCAACGTCAATAACAACTGCTCCTGGCTTCACCATATCCGCCGTTAAGAAATTCGCACGTCCGACCGCAACCACAATCACATCCGCGCGGCGACAAACTGCCGCAAGATCTTTGGTTTTGGAATGGCAAATGGTCACCGTTGCATTTTTATGTAATAACAGCATCGCCTGCGGTTTGCCGACAATATTGCTTCGTCCGACCACCACACATTCTTTTCCTGCCACATCCACTCCGCTTTTTTCAAGCAATACCATCACGCCGGCGGGGGTGCAGGGAGCAAAGCGATAGTTTCCGAGCATGATCTTCCCCACGTTGACCGGATGAAAGGCATCCACATCCTTGTCGGGGGAAATCGCGGCGATGACAGTTTCTTCCTGCAGATGTTTGGGCAAGGGCAACTGCACCAAAATTCCGTGGATCTGCGGTGCTTCATTCAACGTCTCAATCAAAGACAACAGTTCTGCCTGCGTCGTTTCTTTCGGCAAGGTATAGGATTCGGAATAAATGCCGATCTCCTCGCACGCTTTCTGCTTATTGCGGACATACACCTGAGAGGCGGGATCGTCCCCCACCAAAATTACGGCAAGTCCCGGTTTCTTCGGCATACCTGCCACTTTTTCTTTGAGTTCTGCGCGCACCTGCGCCGCAATCTGTTTTCCGTCAATTCTGATCGCCATATGCATTCTCCTTTATATTCTATGATCTTTCTCTGTGGGTAGCGGCTCGATCACGGACATTGCCATCCGCTTTTCGTCACAATACGGTTCCAGCGCAGTCATAACATCTGCATAGGTCAGTTGTGCCAGCGCATCCAAAACATCAAACAAATCGGTGCCGTCCATCAAGGATTCCACAAACTGATTTCCCAGATTCTCCACCGAATCCAGCATCCGCACCTGGGATGCGTACAAAGAACGCTTCACTGCTTCAAACAGCGTCGGATCCATTCCCTGCGCTTTCATTTTCCGGATCGCGTCTGTCACCGCGTCGTAGATTTCTTCCGGATCGTCCGCTTCTCCGCTGACGACACAAAACGCATACGTCTGTGCCTGTTTGGACTCCACGGACAGCATCTGACTCAGTTTCCCCGTTTCATACAAATGCTGGTACAAATCCCCGCATTCTCCGAACAAAACACCTTCCAGTACTGCCTGCGCACACTGTGCAAGCAGACAAGCCTTTTGGTCCTGCGGAAGCGGCGGGAGTTTCCAACCGATTGAAAACAGCGGTCTTGCCACCTGCATCTGTTTTTTGCTTCGCTTGCAAAAAACGACCGGAGATTCTTCCGCGTACAGGCGTTTCACCGGACACGGCGGCTGTGGTTGCAACTGTTCATCACAAACCCGCAGCACTTCTTCCGTGGTCACATTCCCGCAAACGCACAGCACCATATTGTGCAGATTGTAAAAGGTATGATAAATCTGATAGAGGATCTGCGGCGTGATCGGGGCAATGGATTCCACCGTACCGGCAACCGGAATCCGGATGGTGTGTTCCGCATACAGATTTTCCATTAAGGCATAGAATACCCGATCATTCGGATTGTCCTCGCCCATGCGGATTTCTTCCCCGATGATTCCCTGTTCCTTTGCCACATTTGCGTCGGTAAAGTAAGGATGTGTAACAAACTGTAACAGGTGCGCAAGCGACTCTGCAAAATGATCCGTACAGGTAAACAGATACGCCGTATGGTCAAAGGTCGTATAGGCGTTGGCATCGGCGCCGGTTTCGGAAAATCGCACAAACGCGTCCGTGCCGTCCTCCTGCTCAAACATTTTATGCTCTAAAAAATGCGCCACGCCGTCCGGCACCCGCACCGTCTGCCCGTCGGCTGTCACAAAATCCCGATCCACAGAGCCATAGCGCGTCGCAAACACCGCATAGGTGCTTGCCCCCTCTTTCGGCAAAACATACACGTCCAGTCCGCTTTTATGGTGTACGCAAGTATAAGCTTGCTGTAACTGAGGATTGGTTTTGGTATAACGGTCGTCCATTACGCGTTCTCCTCCGTTTTTTCTGTATTCTCCAAAAAATACACCGTATCCAACTCGATCTTCCGCGCGATTCTGGCAAGATCCTCCCCTGTGACCGCCGCAATCCGCGAAAGCGTTTGTTCAAAATCAGCATCCAGTCCGACCAAAGCACGGTGAAATGCAAAGCTTGCCATTTGCGCCGGTTCATCCTCCATGCGCCGATAATCGCTTTGCAAAGATAATTTCGCCGCACTGAGTTCTTCCTCCGTCACATGCCCTTGGCGAATCTCGTCCAACTGGCGCAGGATCTCCGCCTCCGCCTGCGCGCGATTCTTCGCAGACAATCCACTGTATACAAACATCAGTCCCTTACACAGATCCGAAGCACAGGCGCAATAGTAGCACAGGCTCTTTTCCTCGCGCACGTGTAAAAAGAGTTTGCTGATGGGAGAACCGCCAAACACGGCGTCAAACACGGCAAATACCGCGCTGTCCGTATCCCACAGCCGCGTATGCGTGCGGAATCCCATCACCAGCTGTCCCTGCTCTGTCTGCATGGATTCGGTAAAATGTCGAACATCCGTCACCGTCCGCTCTGCGGTCTTGCGTGCATCCAAAGACAGCGGCGCGCGGGAAATCGCGGCAAAACGGGAAACAAAGCGATCGGAAAAAGTCGCCGCGTCTTCCTCCTTGCCAAGAAAGGTCAGCTCTAAGGTTGCGGTCTTTTTCAGATTTTCATAAAAAGCGTATAAGGAGGCAGGCGTGATTTTCGCAGTTGCTTCCACACTGCCCTGTGCATTTACGGCATACGGTTCCCCCTCGCACATCAGTTGCGTGCAACGGGTGCGGGCATAGCGGCGCTTTTGATTCAGAAGCGATTGTATGGCAAGAATCTGATTGCGTTTTTCGCTTTCCACATATTCCGGCAAGAACGCACCGTTTTCCAGACGCGGGCAAAACAACGTCTGCAAAAGCAATTCACAGACGCCTGCGGTAATTTCCTCTGTTTTCGGCGCATAGCGATCCGCCAGCATGGACGCAAACAACAGAATAACCAACTGTTCCCCGCGCTTATAGGCAGTGCCGTTTACCACCGTGCCATACAATAATTTTTGCTGTAACAGATAATCGCGCATGGTCGGATACTTTTCCGTCCCGCGTAAAAGCACTGCGGGTAACAGCGATCCCATAGCGGCATTTTCCTCGGTCAGGGGCAATACGAAATACGCGAACGCGTAATTACTTTTGAAACGATCGGAGGGGATGACAGTGTAGGAAATCCCCTCTGCGACCGATTTTCGGTTGGGTTGTATCATGGTGTATCTCCTTTTTTCCGAATATCCGGCATCCCAATGCCGGATATTTTTATTTTACACCATTTCTTCCGGTTTTTCAACCGTTATTTCAAGAAAATGACTCTTTTGATCAAAATAAAACGGAGGTTCGGTCAATTGCCCGTCCAAAAGATAGCGGCTGGTATCCGCATACTGTACGGTAATGACATAGAGTGTCTGCTCCTTCTGCAAATGCACAGTACATGCGGAAAAAGACGGACACAAACGCGGAGAAAAGGTGAAAGCATTGCCGTTTACCCGATACCCAAGCGTCTGGGAGAAAAATACCTGCAAGAACCACGCTGCCGCGCCGGTGTAATGACTCCAGCCCCCTCTGCCGGGATGATCGGGCGAAGCATAAATATCTCCGGCAAGCGCGTAAGGTTCCAGCCGATACGTCTTTGCCAGCAAGGGATTCTGCATTCGATGCGCGGGATTCAGATTTTGCAGAATCTCAAATCCGCGTTCTGCATTTTCCACAGCATAGCACCCCCATGCGCCCCAAACGGCAGCATGGGTATACTGCCCGCCGTTTTCCCGAAGCCCCGGCGCATACCCCCGGATATAACCCGGATCTTTCGCCGGACGGTCAAAGGGTGGCGCAAAAAGCTTGAAAATCTGCAACGGACGGTCATATAACCACTCGTATGCGGATTGCATTGCCTGCTCGGTATGATCGGTTTTTCCGTTGACGATGGCGGCAAATGCCTGCGGGATCAGATCAATTTTACATCCGTCGGAATCTTTGCCGCCAAGCGGTGTTCCGTCATCATAAAAAGCACGCAGGTACCACTGGTCCGCAAAACCATAATGCTCGGTATTTTCTTTTAAGGTAACGCTGTGCGCACGCAGGCGGTCGGCTGAATCAAAATCTCCGCGATTTTCACAGATTGGCAGAAAATGCCGCAAAACCAGTTGCAGAAAAAAGCCCATCCACACACTTTCGCCTTTGCCGCCGCTGCCGATACGGTTCATCCCGTCGTTCCAATCTCCACTGCCAATCAACGGCAAACGATGAATTCCAAAGCGCATGGCACGAAAAATCGCCCGCATACAATGCCCGTACAAGTGTTCGCGTACCGATGAAACAGCCGGCGTCTCATACCGTTCCTGTTCCTTGCCAAGCGGCTGAGATTCCAGATACGGAATTTCCGCATCCAAAAGCGCAAGATCTCCCGTATGATCCAGATACAGCGCCGTTACATACGGAAACCATAACAGATCATCCGCGCACTTACTGCGCACGCCACGCAAAACCGGCACCTCATGCCACCAGTGCAAAACGTCCCCTTCCGTATATTGCCTTGCCGCCGCACGCAGAATCTGCCGGCGTGTGATGGTCGGATCATAGTACAGGGCGGCAATGGAATCCTGTAACTGATCCCGAAAGCCGTATGCGCCGCTGGATTGATAAAACGCGGTCCGTGCGTACATCCGCACATAGATTGCCTGATACGGCAGGTAGAAATTCACCATCGTATCAAGCAGCGCGTCTGCGCTTTGCAGCCGGACGGCGGCACACAGGTTCTCCGCTTCCGCGGCATACCGCGCAAACGCGGGGGTGAAGCTGGCTGCATCCGCGTATTTTTCCCGCACCACATCATACGCGGACGGCGTATTGGCAGGATAAGCACCAAGCAGAAAACAATACGCGCCGTCCTGAGAAAAACTGCTGACAAACAGGACGGTATCCGACAGAACGGCGGAAGCATGATTGCGATAGAATACCGTATCCCCGATCTGCTCGCTTCCCACAAACGCCCCCTCTTTCGCATCGGTTCCTAAGACCGGCGTCACCTGTAACCGAACATATGCGTCCCGGCTCTGCACCCGTACCCGGATCAGTTTGACGCAAAGCTGTGCGTCCACTCCTACTTCCACAAGATAAGCGACACCGCGCACGCTCCCCGCATACCGCGCATTCCCATGCAGATATTCCACCCGGCTTGCCATTGCGCACAGGTCATATGCGGATTCTCCGTAGGTCAGAAGCAACTGTTCTCCGGAAAAATCCTGCAACGGATCGTTGCTCCAAGGCGTCAGTCTGCCATCCCGCGCACTGCGGTACCAGGTATAGCCGAGGGAATTTTGCGTCAGTAAAGTACCGAATTGTTCTCCCGTATACAGATACGACCATGGTGCGCGTTGGGTTCCTTTTAACAGTACAAATCCTTTTTCGGTAAAATACCCGCCATGCACACAGCGACTGCGTTCGCCTGCCCCCGCACTTTCACTTTCCACTTCTGCATCTTTGTAATACCGTTCCGGTTTTCGAATGGCAGGAGGGGGCGCGGGCGGAAGCTTCGCCTGCTCCAGATAACGGTAGTAAAGCTGATCGAACACGGTAAAACAATCTAGCACTGCGTCAAAACAGGCTTTTGCACGCAAATATTCCGGCACCCGCTGGGAGGGCAACAGAAAAATCCCGCCGTGCCGTCCGAGAAACAGCCCCCCGCCGCACAGCCGTACCAACGACAGCACGCCGTTTCTGCACGGCGCACCGTATTGCTCCTGTTCCTCACACAAAAACACCAGATCAAACCGGAAGCCGCACAATGCAAGATACCGTTGGGCACGTAGAAAACCACACACAATCTGCCGCAGATTTTCCTGTTCCTTGACGTCATCACACAATTCCAACAATACAATCGGCAAGTCACCGGAAATCCCGAATTGCCACAGTTGTGCGTTTTCTGCCTGTGCATGCAGTTTTGCACGGGCAGCGGGACGATACAAGGCAGAAAGAAGCAAGGTAGCATATCTGCCATAAGGTGCGCGGAGTCCCGCGGCAGAAAGCTGCCCTTTGGAAACCGCCTGCATGGATTGGCAAAATACACGCAAAGGTTGTTTGCGTTTTTCGGTGCGAAGCGCACTGATCAGTCCCACCGCTTCCCTTCGCGATTCTGCGACCGCCAGCAGAAAATCTGCCTGATAGTGCCCGTTTTCCGTTACCGATTCTTTACGGATAACGCAAATGGGATCAATGCATGCGCCGCACGCGCCGTCTAACGGCGCGGTGGTAAGCGCGGCAAGATCGGCATCCTCATACAGCATCGGCAGACACGCGTCGCGACGCGTGGAAAAAGAAAACGGAGTATCGCTGTAAAAAGAAACCGCAAGATACAAGGGAGATTCCGATGCGCCGCGCGGACGGCGCTCATACAGTAAAATGTGCTGATCCGGTAAATACTCCGCACAGATCGAGAGCTTGGAAAAGGCGGGATGCGCTTCATAATCCGCTTCCCGCGCAAGCATCGGGAAGAAAACCAGCGTCGGGCAAACGCGCCGGAAATTTCCCTGCGCTTCCAGGTGCACCAGCGCAACAGATTGATTTCCAAGCAAAGACAGCGCGGCTTTCGCATGACAGACCTTCTGCGACTGCTCCCACGCAACACAGGTCCCGTCGCACAAGTATTCGCCATGCATCAGATCCTGCGGCGTTTCATCACAAAGCAAATACAGTCGCAGTCCGTCAAGCGGATGCGTTCCGCTTAAATCATGTGTGAAAACCGCCCGTTTGTCAAAAAACAAGCCAAGCTGTCCGTGAGAGGTCGCAACCAAACGCATTTTACCGTTTGCAAGTTGGTAAAATACGGGCGTTTGCGTCAGATGAGACTGGCGCGGAGGGATCTGATACAACCGTGCACGGAAATGCGCCGGCGGCGGCAGGCGCTTTTGGGTGTTGCGATAAACCGTACCGCTGACCGGAATTGGTTCTATCAACAATTCTTCCGCCGCCGCCATGCGGCAATCCCGGAAAAATCGTTTCGGAAACCGATCGGAAAAGACCGCGTTTGCCGCGGCGACCATGCTCATCCCGATATGATGCGCCATATAACTGCGGATCACGGCATATCCGCCGCCGACGCGCGAGGGGGTAAAATCCACCGCTTCAAAAAATCCGTAGTCTCCGTATGCGCCGATGGCTTCCAGACGGCGCAGATTGGCAAGCATGGCGTCTGCATCCGTGCGGAGCATCAAAAACGAGGCGTAAGGTGCAATGACGTTTTCCCGATCCATCCCCCGACATAGTCCCAGTTTCTGTACCCCAAACGCACTGTACTGATAGTTCATATCCGCGTCAAAATGGAAATATCCGCTTTCGGAACGTCCGAACAGACGATCTGTCACAGAAGCTTTCTGCATCATGCAGGCAAAGCGCAACGCTTCCTCTTGCAAAGAGTCCGCATACACCGGCAACAAAAGCGGCGGCATGAAATATTCAAACGCGGTACCGCTCCAGGAGATCAGTCCCGTATAACCGTGCTTTGCGATCAACGTTCTGCCAAGATGCGCCCAGTGTTCTTTCTCCACTGCTCCGACCGCAATCGCGTAATAGCTTGCACTGCGCGCTTCACTCATATAAAGATCGTAGCAATTCTCGGAAAAAGCATCTTTGACCGGATCGTATCCGATCGAAAACAGTTTCCGATCCTCCCGATAGAGTTTGGAGAAATCCGCCGCATCCGCAAGCGCACGGGCACGTCCGGCAAGCGCAGACAATGCCGGTGCCTCCGCTGCGTATTCTCTGATCCCCTCTCCGAACGCAAGGAGTGCGGTTACAAAATTTCCGCTGTCCACAGTCGAAACATACGGCATCCCGATCAATTCCGCCGTTTGCGTATCGTACCAGTTATACAAATGTCCATGCCATTTCGGCAACATTTCAACAGTAGAAAGCGTCTGCTCCGCGCGGGTGGCAAGCTCCTTTGAAGAAATCAAAGAAAAATCACGGGCGGCAAGCGTAGAGAGCAGATATAACCCGATATTGGTCGGAGAGGTCCGATGCGCAAGCGTTGTCACCGGTGCGCTCTGGTAGTTATCCGGCGGCAGAAAGTGCTCGGCTTCCGTCACAAAATCTGCGTAATAGCGCCACATCCGCTCCACATAGCCCTGTAACGTCTGCTTTTCTTCTTCCGTAAGTTTTGTTTGCTCTTTTTCCATCGGCAACGCAAGCAGATATGCCACAAGCGGGAACAGCATCCATGCGGCTCCCAATAACCGCACCGCGAGAATGCCGGAAAAAATCAATGCCAATGCCCCCAAGATCCAAGACGCACTAAAACGCAGATAGCAGGCAAGCAGGGAATTCTTTTTACGATCGCTCTCCGAAGCCGTTACCCACTCCAGCATATGCCGATGCGAAAAACGCATCCGGAATGTGGCGCGTACCACGGCGTCCACTGTGACATACGCCGTTTGTGCAAGGGAAAGGATCGTATAGCAAATGTTCAAAAAGCTGTGCCATGCTCCGGGTAATACGGCGCCGAAAAATCGCCGGAATCCAATGCGTACGCTGTTTCCGAGTTGCAGAAAAAACGGCAAAAACAAAACCGCCGCACAGAAAATGGTCAGTACGCCGCCGACAAACGGACTGCAAAATAACGTGCTTCCCAGCGCAAGTAAAAGGAACACCGGCACGCTTTCTCTGCGCAGATTATCCCAGATCTGATACCGTGCAAGCGCAGAAATCGGATTTTTCCGTTTCTGCCCCTTTGCGTCCCGCACGGTGCGGCATGCAAAAGGCAATGCCTGCGTATCTCCGCGAATCCAACGATGGGCGCGTTCAAAGAAAGAACGCGGGCTTTTCGGGCAGGTATCGGAAAAAGAAAAGTCCACCATCGCGCCCGCACGCAGATAGGAGCCTTCCAGAAGGTCGTGACTGAGGATCTGATCTTCCCCGAATGTTCCGTCCAGCACAGCATCATAACACTGCACATCTAAAATGCCCTTGCCGCAAAAAATCCCCGTACCGAACAAGGTCTGATAGGTGTCGAAAGCGGCATCCGCGTAAACGCCGCGCCCGCCGGCTCCCGCCTGCAATAACGTAAACGGGGTTTTGGTACTGGCGGGCAAGGCGCACACCATGCGCGGCTGTAAAACGCCGTACCCGCTTTTGACCACGCCATTTTCCACCTGCGGACGGTTTTCCGGATGCATCATGGTGCCGACCATGCGTTTCAGTGCGCCGATAGACATTTCGGTGTCGGCATCCAACGTCACAAGATACCGGGTACGGCTTAAGAACTCCATCGGATAATCCGTCGGATAAAAAGTCGTGGTTTTGCCGTGCATCAGACGCACCAATTCCAATACTGCGCCGCGCTTGCGCTCGTATCCCATATAAACGCGTCCGGACGCATCATAACTGCGACGGCGCACAAACAGGCAGAAGTGATCCCCGTATTTTTCACAAAGCCGCCGGATCTCGCCCTTCGCATAACCTAAAATCGCCGCATCCGCCGGATCGGAGGCTCCTTTTGCATCTGCGAAATCGCCCAGAATTCCAAAATAAACTTCCCGCTCCGGATTCTGCAAATAGAGCCGCTCCAATCGTGCAAACAGCGGCGCATCTTGTTTGGCACCGTGCAAGAGCGCCGTGATTACGGTCAGCGTCGCGCCGGCAGGCGGAATCTCTTTCAGCGCAAGGCAGGGGAGCGGATAAGAAACACAGGCGCGTGCAAACCAGCGATCACAAAGCCATCGCATGGCTTCCGTAAACGGCACAAACAAACATAACGCCGTAAAATTCCATCGGCACAGCCAAAGCGCAAGCACCGTCCATACCGCCGCGCCTCCATACATACCAACAAAATACCACTTGCCCACTCGATGATGCGCATGCAAAAGCGGTGTACCCGCAAGCAATTCTGCCGCCGCCACTTCCGACATCCGATGACGTTTGGCATAGCGCTCGATCCGGGTACGGTAAGCGCGTTGGGTTTCCTTTGTAGAAGCCACATACACACCGTCCGGCACACTGCGCAGAATATGCTCGATCCGCGAGATCTTGCAGAAAAACGACTCAAAATCATAGGTATCCAAAAAACGCAGCGTCCGGACGCAATTTTCCAGATCCGGCGCCGCCGCGGAGGCATACAGATAGTCCAGAATGCCGACGGCAATCACATCATTTAACAGATAGAGATCGGTATTGTCGAAATACCCCTCCCGTTGCGCAAAAATCAAGGCGTTTTCCAGTTTTGTGCGATCCAAAAGATAGCGTTCTTTCCGCAACAGCTCCCGTACCAAGGTCTGCAATCGCACAGACGGCTTTTTATGCCGCAGTCTCCCCAGCGCCGCGCCGATTCGATGCGCGATGACGTATTGATTTTCATAAGATGCGAGTGCCCTTTTCACCCGATAGAGCTTATAGGCTTCCGACAGCATGAGATCTCCCCTTCTCTTTCAAAATCCATGCCGTTATTCTTCCCTGTATTTCCAGATTTATGCCGTTATTTTCGATTCTCCGAGTACAAAAACCGCAGAAGGGGCGGCTAAGAGCGCCGGTACTTTAGGCAAAGCGGACGCGTAAGGGATCGTATCTGCGCAAAGTACCACTTTGGCTCTGACGGCGCTTCGATATTGGTGATACGCGCCCCGCTTTTCAGTGGCGTTGCCGAGCATCAAAATTCCGCATTGGCGGATTTCCTGTTCGTAATACGTCTGCCCAACACCATTTTGCAATGTTCCGCCGCCGACATAGAAAATGCGTTCCGTGCGGGTAGTAACCGTGAATGCAACCGCAGGCGCGGCGCTTTCCGCAGTCAATCGTACCTGCCGGCAGAAATTCAGCCGGATCGCCCCGATCAAAAGATCGGTTTGTACATCGGTTCGGTACAGCTCTGTTTTTACGCCGCGCATGGCGGCTTCCTCCAAGATCTGTATCTGTACCTTCTGCTCGTTCGGATTTGAGGCGATGGGCAGATACAACTGTCTAATCCGGACTGCGCGGCAAAGGGCACAAAACAATTCCGCTCCCCGCTCTCCATACTGCGTCATCACATAAGTCTGCAATTCCTGCCTGTGCCAGAGCGCGGTGAGAAGTCGATTTGCCTCCGATTTTAAAGTATCACTCCCATCCGAGATATCCACAAGCACCGTATCCGTCTCGTCCGCAATCAACACGAGATCGCTGTCGCCACTGTGCAAAAGCGCCGTATAGGACGGTTGCGGCGGCATTGTCCATACACACCCGCATACAATCGCCGCAAGAAGCGGCAAAGACAAGACCGGCAACAATCGATTGTGCAAAAACAAGAGCCGGACGCACACACAAATTCCGATTCCAACGGCAACGCCGCCGATTACCGCACTTGCTCCAAGATAGACGGTCGGTGCAGGCAGACCGGAAACTGCAAAAGCAAACGCCCGCAACAGCCGGAGGCAAAACCGCAAAGGGATCCCCGCAACCGCGGGCGGTATTACACATCCGCACAACAGAGTGGGGACACAAAGCAACAGGCAAAGCGTTGCAAGCGGAATCAATACCAGCGAGGACAACCATCCGAACTTGGAAACGTTTCCAAACCATAAAACCGCGACAGGCAAGGAAAACAGCGTTGCGGCAAGAGCAGTCAGAACGGGCAACAGCACCCACTTGCATCCGATGCGCAGTATATGCGGTTGTTTTTTTCGCATAAGTCCAGCTGTAAACGGGGAAATGCCAAACAGAATTCCGAATACGGAAGTAACGGAAAGTAGGAAACTGACATCATAAATCGTCGTGGGGGAAATACACAGGAAAAATCCCGCCGACAAAAGTAAAGTCGGGATCGGGCGTACCTTCCGGAAACACAACTGCGCACATTCTGCGCAAAATAACATAGCCATTGTGCGCGTCACCGACGCGCTCCAGCCGATGAGCGCAGCAAAAAACAGCAGGAACAATACCCGCACTCCAAATCCGATGTATTTCGGGCAGTGTAGCCGCCGCAAAATCCAGTGCAATCCACACAGCCATATCCCAACATGTAATCCGCTGACCGCCAGCAGATGCGCCGCGCCCGTGCGCAGAAAATCCCGACGCACTTCCTCCGAAAGATTGCGTTTGTCCCCCAAAAGAAGCCCCTGTGCCAAGCCCGCTTCTTCTTCACAGGTTTCTTGCAAGGCAATTTCGATAGATTCCCGCAGCGGTGTAAGCAACGGCTCCTCCGCATTTCCCGATTCGATCAACTGAAAATCTTCGATGCGTGCGCACAAAAATACCCCTTTTGAACGCAGATACCACTGCGTGGGGAATCCCGTTTCTTCCGGTTGCGGAAGCGACAGCTTTGCAGTCGCCGCAATCACATCGCCCTCCATCGGTTCAAAATCCGACTGCGCTTCCACAGAAACGCCGCCCCGAACAGCCGTGCCGTTGATCGTAAGCAAATCCCCATAGTAATTCGGATAGCCGCCGGTATGGTGCGCACGGCGCATACGAACCGTTAAGAAAACCGTTTGTCCGTCATAGGGCGCAAGTGCTGCGCCGACTTTTCCCACACTTTGATAAGCATGCGCACCGCAAAACAGCATCAGCAAGGTTAAGATCGCGCAGATTGTAATTTTCGCCGCTTTGCGAAAGTGCGTTTCCCGACTTTGCCGCAATTCCATGCCCGTCAGGAACAACACCACGCCAACCATACAAAGCCAACCGCAAAAAAAGGGCGCAGGACTCCCGCTTGACACGCCGAGCAATGTCAAAAGCAAAAATCCTGCGCCGAAAAGGCTACCTTTTATTTGTGAAAAGCGAGAAACTTGCATGAAAAGGAACAACATCCTTTCCTGTTCGTATGATTTGTATTATCGCATAACTTCCTGCGTTTCTTCTGTCTGTTCCGTCGGTTCCGTTGATTCTGCTACTTCCGATTTCACCGCATTTTCCGTAAGATTGCTTTCAGCAGAGGTCACAGGCGGCTCTGTCCATTCCATCGACTGCCCGGCTTCCGTCGCGGCAACCTGCCGGACCGCAAGGGCAGCGGGAACCGTTTGAGAGGGCGCGTACCCGTTCGTCTGCGGCGATACGGATTGTGCCGTCACGGTCTGTTCCCCCTCTTGAATATCTTTGCGGTGCAGCACATATCCGAATGTGCGTCCCATGATCCGCAAATCCGTAAGAAAAGACGCGCTGTGCGCATATTCGGCATCCAGCCTTGCTTTTTCCTCGTCTCCAAGCAGATCCCTGCCGGAAACCTGCGCAAGTCCTGTCAGCCCCGGTTTGACGCTGTAAGCGCCGTTTTGCGTGCGTAAATCCAACAAATGCGTTTCGGTCAGCACCACCGGGCGCGGACCGACAAAGCTCATTTGTCCGACCAAGATATTAAACAATTGCGGAAGCTCATCCAAACTGCATCGGCGGATAAAATTTCCTACGCGCGTGATATACCGGTCAGCGTCAGTTAATTCCGCAGTTTTGCAATCATGCGGCGCTTCCACCGACATAGATCGGAATTTCAAGCAGGCAAACGGGCGGTTTCCTTTCCCCATCCGCTTCTGCCGGAAGATGACAGGACCTTTGGAATCCACTTTTACCGCCACTGCCACACACAGCATCGGAATGGCAAGCAACAGAATCAGCAAAAGCGCAACCGTAAAATCAAACAGCCGTTTGGTAAGCCGGTACAACCGTTTTTGTTGCACAGGCTGTGCCGGTTTTATCTGCTGCGATTCCGGATTTTCCTGCTCTGTCATGACAGGATTCGTCTGATTTTCCAACATACAGTTCTCCCAATTTCGGTTTCCCGCGCAGTGCTTGCGCGCTTTTTCATCTATCACACAGCATTTCCATAAGCGGAATCTTTTTGCGCGTTAGATTTTTCCAACCGTTTTTCAGTCGTCCGCGTTCTCCCAGTTGTGGTACACATCCTGCACGTCGTCGTTATCCTCCAACGTCTCCAACAACAAATTCATATGCCGGATATCCGCTTCGTCTTCCAAAGCGACATAGGTAGACGGTACTTTTTCCACTTCCGCGGAAGCGATCTCATATCCCTTGCTCTCCAGACCTTCCCGCACAGCACCCAGATCGTCCGGTTCGGTCGTGATCTCAAACACATCATCCTCCGTTGCAAAATCCGTTGCGCCCACTTCCAACGCATCTTCCATCAATTTGTCCGCATCGATCTTGCCGTTGTCTTCAATAAGAATCGTGCCGCGGTCAGAAAACAAAAAGCTCACACAGCCGTTCTGACCGAGATTTCCACCGTATTTTGCAAAATAGGAACGCACTTGCGGAGTGGTGCGGTTGGGGTTGTCCGTAGTTGCAGTCACGATCACGGCAATGCCGCAGGGACCGTATCCCTCATAAGTGACTTCCTTGTAATCTTCCGCATTGCCGCTGCTGGCTTTTTCGATCGCGCGCTTGATATTGTCGTTCGGTACGTTTTGTGCCTTGGCTTTTGCCACAAGATCACGCAATTTTCCGTTGGAATTGACATCCGCGCCGCCCTCGCGCACTGCGATGGCGATCTCTTTTCCGATTTTTGTGAAAACCTTCGCTTTCTGTGCGTCGGTCTTCTCCTTTTTATGCATAATATTTTTCCATTTGCTATGTCCGGACATGATAGGATTCTCCTTACTTTCAAGTTATTTCAATATATTTTTCAAGATATTAAATACAGGGATGCAAACCAAGACTCAGATTTTTTCGGGGGCTTTCAGGCAGATCAGCGGGAAAGCATTGGACAGCACAATTTTCGTTGCCGCCGTCAGCTTCAAGCGGAACGCACGGACAGCAGGATCGGTCGCACCCAAAATCGAATGCTCGTGATAAAACCGGTTGAAATCCGTGCAAACATCCAAAATATATCGGGTAATCACAGACGGTTCGTATTGTGCAAGTGCCTGCTGTACCTTTTCCGGGAACAGCGACAGTGTTTTGATCAACGCAAATTCCTCTTCCTCCGTTGCAGACGCACAGGGGGCGTTCTTCTCCGCTTCGGTCGCCTTGGAGAGGATACTGCAGGTGCGGGCGTGCGTGTATTGCGCATACGGTCCGGTGTTCCCCTCAAAGGTCAGCACATCTTCCAGCACAAAATTGATGTCCTTGATCCGGTTATTGCTGAGATAGTGGAATACGATCGCGCCGACGCCGACCGCTTCCGCCACTTCTTCCCGATTGGGAAGATCCGGATTTTTCTCCCGAATAATATCCGATGCTTTTTCCACCGCCTGTGCAAATACATCTTTCAGAAGCACCACATTCCCGGTTCTGGTCGCCAGCTTTGCGCCGTTTATACTGACCATGCCGTAAGGCACATGCACCAACCGATCATACCAGTCATATCCCATCAGCTCCACAACTTTGAACCATTGTGCAAAGTGCAGACTCTGTGCGGCGGCAGTGACATACACACAACGGTCAAAATGATAGGTCCGCATCCGATAGACCGCCGCGGCAATATCCCGTGTAGGGTACAGCGTGGAACCGTCTTTTTTCAAGATCAGACAGGGGGGCATGTTATATGCACTTAAATCCACAATGGAAGCGCCGTCATCCAGCTTCAACAAATGCTTTTCCTTTAAGATCTCCACCTGCTCCGGCATTTTATCGGTATAGAAACTCTCGCCGGCGTACGAATCAAACGTGATCCCCAGTTGCCGATAAGTCTTTTCATACTCCGCCAGACTGATTTTAATAAACCATTTCCACAACCGCAGATTTTCCTCGTCATGATGCTCCAATTTGGTAAATTCCGCGCGGGCTTCGTCATTCAAAGCGGGATCTTTCTCCGCTTCCGCATGGAAACGCACATACAACGCCACCAGTTCGTCAATGCCTTTGCTTTCCACTTCTTCGGTGCTTCCCCATTTGCGGAACGCGACAATCAGCTTGCCAAACTGGGTGCCCCAGTCTCCGAGATGATTGATGCCGATGCAGTGATACCCGCAGAAAGCAAACAGATTCTTCAAAGAATGTCCGATGACTGTCGTTCCAAGATGCCCGACGTGAAACGGCTTGGCAACATTGGGAGACGAATAATCCAACACCACCGTTTTGCCTTGGCCCTGCTCGGTTGCACCATATGCTTTTCCTCGGCTTAAAATGGTGTCCAACGTCTGCGCGGCAAATGCGGCGCGATTGACGCGGAAATTTAAATAACCGCCTGCCTGTTCTGCGGAAAAATCCGCGCTTTGCCACGCCTTCGCCAATTCTGCCGCGATGACCGGCGGCGCCTTATGCAAAGTCCGGCTGAGCCGAAAGCACGGGAACGCAAGATCCCCCATTTCAGGATTCGGCGGATATTCAAACATCGCCGCAAGATCCGCCGCGCAAAGTCCGGCGTCCGGCGCGACGGTTTGCAACACCGCGCACAGCTGTGCGGCAAGAAGTTCTTTGGATTCTGTCATGACTCATTCCTGCTTTTTTTCAGATTTCATGTGCGTGGTGCCGTTTGCGGCACTGCAAACACCCACATAACTTTTATAGTTTATCACATTTTCTTTCGATTTGCAACTGTTTTTTCAAAAAATCCGGACAAAAACGCGGATTTCTGCTCTTTTCCGCGTCCGAATGCCCGTTTTTCGCTGCTTGGAAAAGCGAAAAAAATCCAAACCGCAACCGCAAGGCTCTATTCTTACACATATCGTCGTGCGCCGTTGTTTGGAAAAAGCCGGAGAAAAAGTCGGAGAAAAAGCAAAAATCCTCTTGACAAACGCGATCAGATGTGATACAATCTGTAAAGTAATTTGCTTTACAGCAAATCTGCGGAGGCAAGCATGGAACGATCACCCGAAAAAAACAACGCCATGGTCCTGTTGCTCGACTTTTACGGCGAATTGTTGACCGAACGGCAACGGCAGATCGCGGAGTTGTATTACGACGACGATCTCTCGCTTTCGGAAATCTCCCAGAATACCGGCATCACCCGGCAGGGTGTACGGGAAAGCCTGCTCAAAAGCGTCGCGCTGTTGGAAACCTATGAAGAAAAGCTTCATATGTACGCCCGTTTTGCCAAGACAACGGCATGCTTACAGGCGCTGTGCGATGTCATCCGAAAGCTGGAACCGCATCCGGATGCTTCCCTGTGCGATCTGCTTCTTTGCGCACAACAACTTTGCACCTAACGATCCTGCTCCGAAAAAAGCAACCGATCATTTGCACAAAATCCGCTGTGCGCGTTCTTTTTTCTCACTGACCAGACAATTTAAATTGTCCTACTGATAAAATTCGTAAAGATCGGAGGATTTTTGGATGTTTCAAAGCCTTTCCGAGCGGCTCTCCGCCGCCTTTTCCAAATTCAGAAACCGCGGGAAGCTCAGCGAAGCCGATGTGCGCGCCGGCATGCGCGAGATCAAACTGGCACTGTTAGAAGCGGATGTCAACTTCAAAGTCGTCAAAGAGTTCATCGCTTCCGTCACGGAACGCGCTGTTGGCTCTCAGGTTTTAGAAAGCCTTGTCCCTGCACAGCAGGTGGTGAAGATTGTCAATGAAGAACTTACCCGCATCATGGGCAGTACGCAGTCCAAACTGGAAATTTCCCCAAAACCGCCGACTGTGGTGATGATGGTAGGTTTACAGGGTGCCGGAAAAACCACGCACACCGCCAAAATTGCCGCTTTGATGAAAAAACAGGGCAAGTCCCCGTTGCTCGTCGCCTGCGATATTTACCGTCCCGCAGCCATCAAACAACTGGAAGTGGTGGGCGAACAGGTCGGATTACCCGTCTTTACGATGGGGGACAAACAATCGCCGGTCAAAATTGCGGAAGCTGCCATGAAATATGCGCATAAAAACGGCAACGATATGGTATTCCTCGACACAGCGGGCAGACTGCATGTGGATGAGGACATGATGCAGGAATTATGCGACATCAAAAAAGCCGTAAACCCCACGGAAATCTTGTTGGTCGTGGACGCCATGACCGGTCAGGATGCGGTCAACGTTGCACAGACGTTTCACGAGAAGCTGGACATCACCGGCGTGGTGCTGACCAAAATGGACGGCGATACGCGCGGCGGTGCGGCATTGTCTGTGCGGTATATCACCGGAAAACCGATCAAATTTGTCGGTACCGGCGAAAAACTTGATATGATCGAACCGTTCTACCCCGACCGGATGGCAAGCCGGATCCTCGGTATGGGCGATGTGCTTTCTTTAATTGAAAAAGCCGAACAGGCGTTTGACGAAAAGAAAGCGGCGGAACTGGAAGAAAAACTCCGTGCCTCCGCGTTTACTTTGGAAGATTACCTCGATCAAATCCGGCAGGTCCGGAAAATGGGATCGTTAGAACAGCTGATCGGTATGATGCCAGGTGTCAAACCCGGTGCGCTCAAAGACGCAAAAATTGACGAAAAGCAGATCGACCGCATTCAGGCGATCATTCTTTCCATGACGCCAAAAGAACGTGCAAAGCCGGATTTGCTCAACGCGTCCCGCAAGCGACGGGTTGCCGCAGGGAGCGGGACTTCGGTCGAGGAGATCAACAAGTTGCTGAAACAATTCGATCAGATGCAGAAAATGATGAAGCAGTTCAGTTCGGGCAAGATGCCCTTCGGTTTCGGAAAAAAAGGCTCCATGATGCCTTTTTCATAAATTTACTTTACAATATTTTTTTGGAGGAACAAAAAACCATGGTTAAACTCAGACTTACCAGAATCGGCAAGAAAAAGGCGCCCAGCTATCGTGTCATCGTCGCAGATGAAAGATACCCCCGTGACGGTCGTTTCATTGAAGAAATCGGCTTTTACGATCCGATGACCAACCCCGCCACCGTCAAAATTGACGCAGACAAGGCGACTGCTTGGATTGCAAAGGGTGCGCAGCCGACTGACACTGTAAAAGCACTTCTGAAAAAATCCGGAATCATCGGCTAAGCCGAGCCGGAGGCAGATATGGCTGATTTATCTAAAGTGCTGACCGATCTTGCGCGCGCCATCGTAGACGCGCCCGACGCGGTTTCCGTAACCGAAAGTGCAGACGGTGACAATGTTTTGCTGGAATTGCACGTTGCGGAGGACGATATGGGCAAAGTCATCGGACGGCACGGCAGAATTGCACACGCGCTTCGTATGGTCATGAAGGCTGCCGGAACCGTTTCCGGTAAAAAGATCACGGTGGAGATTCGCTGAATCTCCTTTGGAGGCTGTCCTCCCGCACACAAACCGTTCTCACCGCCGTTTTTGGCGATGCAAAATGTGGTGCGCGGGTTGGACAGCCTCTTATTTTTTGAAACAGATGTTTCCGCATTTCCGTTCATTGTGAAAAGCCGATCGCGGCTTTTCGTTCCGCTATGACACGTCGGCAACCGCCGACGGAAAGGATCGCTATGACAAACAGATCTTATCCAAAAGCCACCATTACGCAAAAAGCCGAACGCGCCCTGCGCGGCGGACATCCGTGGGTTTACGGCGAGGAAATCCTGTCCCTCTCCGAACAGCCGGAAAACGGAGCGCTGGTAGATGTTTTTTCGCAAAAGGATCGCTATCTCGGCACGGGATTTTACAATTCGCACTCTAAGATCACCGTGCGTTTACTTTCCCGCAACGCCAATGACCGCTTTGACGAAGCCTTTTTTGAACGGCGTTTACAGTACGCCATTGCTTATCGGAAAACCGTGATGCCGGGGGACGATTTCCGTTGTTGCCGCCTGATTTTCGGGGAAGCCGACGGCATGCCGGGGCTTACGGTGGATCGCTTTGAAGATGTTCTGGTAATCCAAACGCTGTCGCTTGGCATGGAAGTACGCAAACAGATGATTTTTGCGTTGTTGCTTCAGATCTTGCGAAAGGATTTCCAAGTCGGAATCCGGGTAATCTACGAACGCAACGACAGTCCGCTCAGAGAGCGGGAAGGACTTACCCAAGGATGCGGCTATGTCGCAATGGAGGGGCTTGTCACCCAAGATACCGGAAAAGTACAGATTACCGAAAATGGCATTCTTTACGATGTGGATTTTCGGGAAGGACAGAAAACCGGATTTTTCCTTGACCAAAAATACAACCGCGCAGCAGTTGCACGCCTTGCAAAAGGGAAGCAGGTATTGGATTGCTTCACCCATACCGGCGCGTTCGCGCTCAACGCCGCGCGAGGCGGCGCCGCTCACGTCACGGCAGTGGATATTTCCGCCGATGCGGTGGCAATGGCTGCACACAATGCAAAACAAAATGCACTGGATCACAACATGTCCTTTCTTTGCACCGACGTGTTCGATCTGCTGACCGCGCTTGCAAAAAAGAATGACGCCCCGTATGATCTGATTATTTTGGATCCGCCGGCGTTTACCAAAAGTTCCGCAACCGTTGCAAATGCCACACGCGGATACAAGGAGATCAATTACCGCGCCATGAAGCTGTTGCCGCGCGGCGGCTATCTTGCCACTTGCTCCTGTTCCCATTTCATGACAGACGCCCTGTTCTGTCACATGCTCCATGATGCTGCGGCGGACGCGCAGGTTTCTTTGCGGCAGATCGAGGCAAGGCAACAATCGCCCGACCATCCGATTTTATGGAATGTGCCGGAAACGGACTATTTGAAATTTTATTTGTTCCAGGTGGTATAAGGAGGCATTGCGATGAAAACCGGCGAACATCCGGAGGACGGCAAATGCGAAAGCTGTTTGTTTTATGACTACGATCCCGACTGGGATTGCGAAATCTGCACATTATCTATGGACGAGGACGATTGCGCCGCCTTGGCGCAGGAGCGCGTCGTCTGCCCTTACTACCGCTATTATCAGGAATACAAAAGTGTGCAAAAGCAAAATTGACAGGTTCCGGAAGAAAATTCATACAAAAAACGCCGTTGGCTTTTGCCGGCGGCGTTTTTTGTGAAAAAGAGTTTGTCTGATCTGAAAAGTCGGAAAGTGCTTTTTGCGGTCATACGATTTTACAAAAATGTCAGAGAAGCATGGAAATCTGTCAAAGCTCAAAAAGTCAGGAGGTAACCATGTAAAAAATGAGGAAAAGAAAAGGAGTGTTTTCAAACTGTCAAAACCGATCTGCACCCAAGATTCATCTGAAAAAGTCATACGCTGAAAAGGAATACTTTGTGTCAAGAATTCTTCTGAAAGTGTCCGTTTTCTCAATTGCAGATCGTTTTTTCTGAAAAAGTCAAAAGTGTGTCAGAGATCCATTCTGAAACTGTCTGATCCGAAAGGAACCATAGGAAATGCAAACTGTCTGGGATCTCTTGAAAGGTCCGTCTGCTTGACAGACGGCGCAGGGTTCTTTTCCATACTTCTCTATTCCAAAGAAGTCTATTACTATCCAAATCGTTGTCCTACAACCGCGCAAACAGAAACATAACATCGGCTGTACTCAAAATGTCGGAAATCAATCATCAGATTGTCTTTTCTAAATCATTGCTCTTTCTCCTTGGTGCACGGGATTTGCTTTCGTTACATATCGGCAGGACAAGCTTCTGTCCATTGACACAAGCGCGTATATTCCTGCTCGTTCAGTTCTGTCAGCAAGG
>ERZ808278.280-NODE-280-length-39148-cov-50.362495_pt1 | contig 39148 bp, 56 predicted proteins | sample MGYA00521239_ERZ808278 | MGnify/ENA primary metagenome ERZ808278 (study PRJEB31516, sample SAMN03275600) | gut metagenome | biome: mammalia-associated habitat; material: feces | host: Papio cynocephalus | place: Kenya | collected 2012-07-17 ... | reverse complement strand
CCCATTTCTCACCGAATCAGAAAAAACGAGATTTTAAGATTTGAAAAAAGGGGTAATGAAATTGAATCGTAAAGAAGAATTGATGAAAGTTGTCAATAAATCAAATGAAACAATTACAGAACCCTTGATTGATAAGGTTTTGTTCCTGGAAAATCAGCTTGAAAGCCTGGAGAGGTTACCAATGATAAAAGTAAACCCGAATAATCCAGAGCAGCAGAAAGCAACACCAGCGGCAAAGCTATATAAAGAGTTTTTGCAGCAGTACATAAACGTTGTAAAAGTCATTTTAAAAGCGGCTGGAGATGATACGAACGCCGCCGAATTATCACCGTTGAGAAAGTGGGTTGAAAGTAGAAATGTTGAAATTGTATAAAGGCGATTGTTTAGAAGTTATGTCAAATATTCCTGATAAAAGTGTTGATTTGGTTTTATGCGATCTTCCCTATGGTTTAACTGATTGTTCGTGGGACACGATTATTCCATTTGAACCACTTTGGAAACAATACAGACGCATTTTGAAAACAAACGGCACAGCAATTTTGTTTGGAAATCAACCTTTTATGTCAGACTTAGTAAATTCAAATAAATCTGAATATTCGCATACTTGGTACTGGAAAAAGAACTATATGACAGGTGCATTACTCGCTAAAAAAATGCCTATGCGTTGTATTGAAGAAGTCGCAGTTTTCCGCTGCAATGCAGCAGGAAAAAACAACAAGAATCTACATAAAAACTTAAGAGAATATTTCTTTTCAGAACTTGAAAAAAGCGGTTTGAAAAGAAAAGACGTTGACAAAATTTTAAATAGTAGTATGTCAAGTCACTATTTTACAAGAGGTCAACAGTTTGCTATTCCGTCAAAGGAAAACTATGAAAAGTTACAAGCTGCAACAGGTTGTTTTAATCGACCATATGAAGATATTAAAGCGGAATATGGTTCAACAAAGAGCGGTTTCAATTTTACCTATAATCCGCAGGGTGTACGCAAAATGGATAAACCACGAATTAAGGTGGAACACGAAAACAACCAGGCTTCTGTTTATTCAGACGTAAAGCCGAAAACATACACGCAGACAATGACAGGTTATCCAAAAAACCTACTTGAAATTAAAAATGTACATAATACAGGAAAAGACAGATTGCACCCTACACAAAAACCAGTTGAATTGCTGGAATACTTAATCAAGACTTACAGCAATGAAGGAGAAACAGTCCTTGACAACTGTATGGGCAGCGGTTCAACAGGAGTTGCAGCCGTTAACACAAACCGTAAATTTATCGGCATTGAACTTGATGAAAAGTACTTTGATATTGCAGAAAGCCGACTAAAAAAGCAGGATAAAATTATATGCTAATAAATCAGCGTAAAATCTGGACACCCGATAATTCGTTCTTGCTTGAATATCATGCCAGGATTGAATGCGGCGAAATATTGGTTGGCAAGGAATTGTGGCAAGAACTTCAGAACCTAAAAGAAGATTTTCTCAATGATGCCTACTATTATGACACGGCAGACGCACTTCTCCGAATGGATTTCATGGAGAATTGTGTACGTTTAACCAAATCCCCGTATTATAACAAGCCGATGAAGCTGATGCTTTGGCAAAAAGCATTTATCGAAGCTGTCTACAGTTTCAAAATGTCAGCGACTACTTTTGACCGATTCAAGAAAATCATTCTTCTCATTGCCAGAAAGAACACAAAAAGCGAAACGTGTTCAGCCCTGGGCTTGAGTGAATTGATTGTTGGAAATGAGGGCGCAGACATTGTTTGCAGCTCAAATGATGACAATCAAGCAAGTATTACCTATGATGCAATTGATACTATGCGGTTGCTGATTGATCCTGACAGCCTGGACACCAAAAGAAACCAGCGTTTTATCTTTAATAAAACGAACGGTTCAAAAATTTTCAAGTTGTCAGATCGCACCCGAAACAAAGAAGGGCGTAATATTGATTTTGCTATTATTGATGAAACGCACGAAATGCAGGAAAATATCATAGGTAAATCAATTGAACAGTCACAGTCCCTGAAAGACAACCCGAAATTTATAAATATCACTACAGAGGGTTTTGTGGTTGACGGTTACCTTGACGATGAACTTAAAAAGGCACGTGCAGTTATTAATGGTGAAGACGACGGCGTGGCGGCTGCAAGGCTGCTGCCGTGGTTATATACGCAGGATAGCGAACAGGAGATATGGACAAACCGAAAAAGTTGGGTTAAGTCAAACCCTACACTTGGAATTGTCAAAAAGTGGGAATATCTTGATGAACAGGTTGACATTGCAAGGAAGAGCAAAGCAGACAGAATATTTGTTTTGTCAAAAGATTTTAACATTAAGCAAAACAAAGCTGAAAGCTGGTTAAACCTTGAAGATTATACATACAAGGCAGTTTATAACCTTGAAGATTTTAGAGGGTGCGTTTGCTTAGGTGCAGTCGATTTGTCGGAAACAACTGACTTAACGTGTGCAAAAATCCTGCTGATGAAACCGAACGACAAGACAAAATACATTCATACTATGTACTTTATACCTGAAAGCAAACTTGAAGATTCGGACGACTGGAATTCTGGAGCAAGATATAAAGAATGGGCTGAAAAAGGTTTAGTTACTATAACAGAGGGTAACGACATAGACCTTGCAGCCGTCGCAGACTGGTTTTATAAGCTTTATATCGACTATGATATTAAACTTTGGAAATGTGGTTACGATCAGAGGTTTTCAAAAGACTGGATTAACAGAATGGACGGTTACGGCTGGACAAAAGCAAACGGCGACTTAATATTGATACTCCAAAATGCAAACACATTAAGCAACGCCCTGAAACTATGCGAAGCAGATTTTAAACATCAGCTTATAAACTATAACGAAAATATCGTTGACAGATGGTGTTTGAAAAATGCAGGAATTAAAGTTGATAACCAGGGTCAAGCCTTATGTGTAAAAATGGAGAATACAAAAAGAATTGACGGTGCAGTAACTTTTATAATTTTGTATGAAACGTTAAGGCAGAATCGAACTGAATATAAACAGATTGTAGAGGAAGAAAATGCGTTATCCTAAAACATTTGTTAAAAACGACTTTATACCAACGGAAGACGGACAGTATAAAGCGACAATATTTGCAACTACTCACCAGCTTGGTATTGATTACAGAGTAACAAGGATTTTAAGGCGTGATGATAGTTGCATATGGCATAATCAATTACCAGTATACAAGATACTTGAAAACGGCGACTTTGAGTTTTACGTTTCCGAGCCTTGCATTTGTAAAGTTTTACTGATTGGAGATGATGAAGTTGACAGTCTTGAAATTGGGTCAGACCTTGAAGACGTTAATAAAAGCGTTGAATGATAATTTTACAGAATTATCAAACAAACTTACATACAAACCAGTCAGTTACAAAGTTTTATTTACTGGTACGGCTGCTATACCGTCAAAAAGCAGCGGTGGAAATAAGGTTGTAACACTCAATGATAATATAACAAAGTTTGACGGCGTTTATATCATTCGAGAGGGTTCGGGAGCGTGGCAAAGTATAGACACACTGACAGTTGGGAAAAAGCTTAAAGTCTTAAATACCGAATCTGACTTTGATTTAATGGAGGGTTGCAACTTGTATATGTGCAACGCTGAAATTACTACAACAAACAAGATTAAATTTACTAATAATGTTTATTCAGGTATTAAGACCAACGGCGGCGGACGTTATGTCACTTCGTTTGAAGATAGACCAGTAACAAAAATCATTGGCATAAAGCTTAATTAATGAATTAATGAATTAATGAATTAATGAATTAATGAATTAATGAATTAAGCAGTCAAAAGACTGTTTAACATAAATTGTTCCACGTGGAACATTATAGCAATATAATTTTATAAGGAGATATTTTTATGCAGACAATTAAAAATGGCGGTTTTGTTGGTGCTGAAATTAGTAAAATAAACGCTAATTTTACAGAGATTGAAACAGACTATGCAAAAAAGACTGAAATTCCGTCCGTGCCTACAAAAACAAGTCAGCTTACAAATGACAGCGGATACATAACAAGTGCTGCCATTCCAACAGTTCCGACAAAAACAAGCGATCTTACTAATGATAGTAATTTTGTTACTACTACAACGCTTAACGGATACGTGCAGAAAGAAGCAGGAAAAGGACTGTCAACAGAAGACTTTACAACAGGTTTAAAAACAAAGTTGAATGGTTTGTCAGCACCTACAAAGGTATCATTTACAACAAACAACTGGACAAACGGCACATATACAACAGCAGCAAACGGCAAGAATCCAGCGGTTGTTATGAGAAAAGACGGTGCAAATTATGGCATTGCATTAGTTGACGTTAAAACAAGCGGTTCAAACGTTGTAATATCATCTGATGAAGCGTTTGAAGGTTATATTATTTTAGTTTAATATATAAGCACTATTTTTTAGTGCTTATATAGAAGAAAGGCGGTGAAAATTTGGGGTGGATTAAAGAAAAGCTGTTTAAAAAGAAACCTAAAAATTCTGAATATGCAGATATTTTGAACGGCTTCACGCCGATATACTCACAGTTTGGGAGTGATATATACGCTTCGGACGTTGTGCAGCAGGCTATAAATTGTATTGTATCAGAATTAAAAAAGCTGACACCGCAGCACGTGCGAACGATTGACGGCGATGTACAGCCGATAAAAAGTAACATTCAAAGTGTGCTGAATGCACCGAATGAAGTTATGACAACCAGCGAATTTATAGAAAAAATTATCTGGAATCTGTATTTGAATTATAACAGTTTTATTATTCCTGTTTATAATTCCTGGACAGATGAAAACGGTGTTGAACAGCGATATTATACAGCTTTATATCCTATTGCACCGACACAGGTTGACTTTTTGCAGGACGTGACAGACACGTTATATGTCAAGTTTACGTTTGCGAATAACTATGAAACGACGCTGAAATATTCGGACGTTATTCACATAAGACACCATTATTCAGTTAATGAACTTATGGGCGGTAATGAGAGCGGACAGCCTGACAATGACGCACTTTTACAAACACTTGATTTAAATTATAAGCTTTTGAAAAACCTGTCAAAAGCAATGTCAAGCAGTTGTGCGGTCAATGGCGTTGTTAAGTTTAAATCAATGATTGACGGCGGCAAAACTGAAAAAGCACTTGCAGAACTTGAAGAAAAATTGCGAAACAGTGAGAGCGGATTTTTACCGCTGGACATTTCCGCAGACTTTACACCGATCGAAAGAAACATACAGTTTGTTGACGCTGAAACACTTGCATTTATCGACGGTAAAATCTTAAGGCATTTTGGCGTTCCGCTTGCAATTCTCACTGGAGATTATACAAAGGCACAATATGAAGCCTTTTATCAAAAAACACTTGAACCGATAATCATTGCTTTAAGTCAGGCATTCACCAAATCACTTTTTACGCAGCGAGAACGCAGCTTTAATAATGCGATTAAATTTTACCCGAAAGAATTAATATTTATGTCAACAGATCAGACCCTGGAAATGGTTCGACTTCTCGGTGACAGCGGTTCGCTTTATGAAAATGAAAAGCGTGTTGCGTTTGGTATGCGTCCATTGCCTGAATTGGTGGGAAAACGTATGCAGTCGCTTAATTATGTTGATGTAGATATTGCAAAAGATTATCAAACAGGCGGTGATAATACGAATGAAGAAAGTTAATTTTAAAACAGTCGCTGACTTTATAGGACTTGCAAGCGAGGTTTCAACATTGCCTACAACTGATACAGAGGATTATGAAGTTTCAGACGGTGCAACATTTATGGCGGTTGATACAGGCAAGGTCTATATACTGTACAACGGCAAATGGTATCCGATTTAAGGGGGTGACATTTTGAAACTTGACAAAAGGCTTATAGCACTTATTAATAGCAAAGCTGGCGGCGGTGGCGGTACTGGTGGCGACGGTGTATCAGTTACAAACTGCACTATAAACGACAGCGGAAATTTGATTGTTACGTTGTCAGACGGCACAACAATAGACGCTGGACATTGCGTAGGTGCAAAGGGCGACAAAGGCGACCCAGGGACAGACGGTGCAAAGGGTGCGGACGGAACACCAGGTGCAAAGGGTGACCCAGGAACACCAGGTGCAGCAGGAGCGGACGGCGTAAGTCCTACAATAGAGGTTTACAGCAACACAACAACAAGTTACCAGCTTAAAATCCATAATGCGGACGGTACGTCAATTATAACACCTAATCTGTTAGGTTCAGGAGCGTCCACAACACGTTATTATATTTATGATAATACTTTTTATACCAATTACACAGATACGATTTACACGCTGTTTAATGGTAATTTAAAAGCGTTGAGCGAATATATAGCGGACACAAATTCGGCGTTCTGCAATGCGGAAAACAACCACGCATTGAATTATAATACCGTCGATTTTGGTTGGGACGGTTCGATTACAAGTTTTAGCACAGTTTCAATCACCATTGACCCGACACAATTTTTATTGTTTGGATATGTCAGCGGTGCAATGAAAGACAGCGAAGCAATTAAATTTATTCCAGCAGGACTTGTAAACGGCTCGACAGACGCTGAAAAAGCTGCAAGCATTAAAGCACTCCTCGACGCTGAAACAGAAAACATTATATCAATACCGTTTGAATATGTTTATGCGACAAATGGCGTGACGGAAGCGGTCAGTCTTGCAGATGTAACCGCAGGCGAATATTACATAGTATGGACAGCAAGGAGCGACAACAGCCGCCCGAAAATTACTGATTTAACTATTATGTAAAGGGGTGAGAATATGGAAATATTCAAGAGAAATTACAGCTTTGAAATACGTGCGAATGAGGATAAGGAAAACAAGAATTACACCTTAACAGGCAGACCAATTGTTTATAACTCAAAAACCGACCTCGGATATTTTGACGAAATTATCGAAGCTGGAGCATTGGACAAAGCAAATTTAAAAGACGTGAGATTTTTAGTAAATCACGATACAAGCAAAATCCCACTTGCAAGAGCGACAGAGGGCAACAAAGAATCGACTATGCGTTTTAACGTTGATAAAAACGGTATGGAAATATCGGTTGAACTTGACGTTGAAAACAATAGCGAAGCGAGGGCATTATATTCCGCCGTGCAGCGTGGGGATATAACGGGAATGTCATTTATGTTTACGATTGACGGTGAGGAATGGGAAAACCTTGAAAGCGATCACCCTACAAGACATATAAGGGCGATAGGACAGGTGTTTGAAGTAAGTGCGGTTACATTTCCAGCATATGAAAGCACGGAAATATCTGCACGTGACAAAAAGTCACTTGATGAAGCGGTTAATAATGCAAGGTCAAACAACCTTGATTTATTAAAATTAAAAGCAAAATACATATACGAAATTTAGGAGGAAAAAAGATGAAGAAATTTTTACTCAAACTGATTAAGGCAAAAGAAGAAAAGCGTGACGCACTCAAACAGCAGATTGCAGACGCAAAAACAGCCGACGAAGTAAGAGCACTCGGCGAAACACTCGACGCAGTTCTTGCAGAACTCAACGACGCAAAGAAGCAGCTTGCAGAACTTGACGGCGACGACAAGGGCGATGACGACGGTTCGCAGGACGACGACGCACAGCGTGCAAAAGTTCCAGCGAATGCAGTTCAGCACGGTTTCAATCCGCTTGCAAGCTATAAGCAGGGCGAAAAGAGAAACGTTGCAACACTCGACAGTATGGAATACAGACAGGCATTTATGAAGTATGTACAGACAGGCGAATGGACATATGAAAAGCGTGCTGATGATATGCTTATTACAAGCGACGTAGGCAAGATAATTCCAAATACAATTATGCAGGAATTTATCAAGGAAATTAAAGTTTACGGTCAGCTTTACAGCCTTGTAAGAAAGCTTAATGTTAAGGGCGGCGTTGAATTCCCTATTGAAGAACTCGTTCCAACAGTAACCTGGATTACTGAAACAACAGTTTCAGACACACAGGCAGTTCCTGAAATCAAGACTTCAATTTCATTCGGTTACCACATTGTAGAAGCAAGAATTTCACAGTCACTTTTATCACAGGTTGTATCACTTGATTACCTTGAACAGGAAATTGCAAGACTTCTCGCAGAAGCATTTGTTAAGGAATTTGACAGAGTAATTGTCAGCGGTACAGGCAGCGGACAGCCGCTCGGTATTCTTAACGATAATAGAGTTGCTGCAAGTCATAAAATTACTTTTACTGCTGCTGATATGGCAGATTGGACAAAATTCCGCAAAAACTTATTTGCAAAAATCCCTCTTGCATACAGAGGACAGGGCATTTTAATTATGACTGCTGCAACTTGGGAATCAAACATTATGACACTTAAGGACGCAAACGACCGCCCACTTTATCAGGAAACATACAACCCTGAAACAGGTAACCTTGAATGCAGATTTGCAGGAAGACAGGTTGTGCTTGTAGAACCTGACATTCTCGCAGACTATGACACAGCGTCAAGCGGTGCAGCCTGGGGTATTTATCTTAGACCAACAGACTATGCGATCAACTCACAGTTACAGATTGGCTTCAAGCGTTGGTTTGATGATTACAAAAACAGATGGATTAACAAGGGTCTTTGCATTATGGACGGTAAACTCCTTGATGTTAATGGCGTTTACATTCTCAAAAAATAAAGGGTGATAAAATATGTCAAATGTTAGTGCATTAAAAAACCTCGCCGCCGTTGTATGCGGCGTTGAGGTTACAGCAGTACCAGGCAACACAAACGCAGAAGTAATTCAGTTTATGGCTGACAATTACGGCGGCAGCGGCACACTTGGAACACTTAATGTTACAAGTGTCGCAGGTACAGCAAGCGGAAAAACAAAAATAACTGTTACACCAGCTATTGCAGGCGGTAACACATACGCATACAAAACAAGTGCAAGTACTATTCCAACACCTGATTATCTCAGCACACCAACAGGCACAACAGCCTGGGACGGCACATCAGAGATAACAGCGGACGACGGACATAAGATTGGAATTTATGAATTAAATTCTGCTGGTAAAGTCGTTAAGTTTGGTACTACAACAATTCACACAAACCTGGGGTGAGATAATTGACGGATAAGGAATTATTAACGCACGTAAAACAAGCGTTAAATATCACGGGTACTTTCCAGGACAACACGCTTCTCGAGTATATCGCAGAAACAAAAAACTATATGACGGACGCAGGAGTTTCAGCGGCGTTGATTAATTCCGATTATTCCGTCGGTTGCATAACCAGGGGCGTGTCTGATTTATGGAACTATGGAATGGGTTCAGTTACATTTTCCGAATACTTTTATCAAAGAGTTATACAGTTAAGACTTAAACAGACAGTTACAGAAGTTGAAGTTACGTCAACACCAGGTTCAAGCGTCGGTTATACGGTTATTAATGTTGAGGGTGGAACTGCTGATACATTATATAAATATATGATGTCGCCTAATAACATTGATTTACCGTTTGTTGATGATGATTTAAGCACCTGGACAACGTGGGACGGAAATTCCGAAATACTCGGCGAAGACGGTCACAAAATATGCGTTGCAGAAGTTACAAGCGACTACAAGGCACGCAGTGCAGGTGTAACAACGATCAGAGTTTGTTTGAGGTGATTTAATGTCAAATTACAGACCAGCAGAACCATTTAACGTTCCAATGTTTATTTTTATCCCGGAAATTAAAACAGTTAAAGGCTCGAGAAAAAAAGTTTATCCCGAAAATGGCGAATTGATTTTTTGCAGCTTTAAGTCATTTGGCGGCACTGAAATAACAAGTAATGACACATTGGTTATTGAAGACACCGCACAGGTAGAAACGTGGTACAGACCTGATATAAAAGCGGACTGCAAGCTAAAAGACGAAAGCGGCAAAGAGTACGAAATACTCGGCACGCCTGAAAATATCAATATGCGATGTCAGACGCTAAAATTCAAAATCCGCAGCATAAGGGGCGGTGCATAATGGCAAAAAATAAAATCGGCTTGAATTTCAAGGGATTTGAAGAATATGCAGAACGCCTTGACAAACTCGGCGGAGATTTGAAAAAAGCGACTGAAAAAGCATTACAGGAAACGTATGACTACATAACACCAAAGCTTGAAAAAGATATTAAAAAGCACCGTTTAACAGGTGCAACAGAACGTTCTTTGAACAGAAATGCAAAAGTAACCTGGAGCGGCTCGACGGCTGAAATTAAAGTGGGTTTTAAAATTCACGACGGCGGTTTACCGTCAATTTTCCTGATGTATGGCACACCACGTATGCACAAAGATCAGAATTTATATAATGACGCATTCGGCAGCAAGACAAAAAAAGAAGTTGCAAGGCTGCAACAGGAAGTATTTGCAGAAGCGATAAAGAAGAAAATGGAGGGATAATGTGGAAGATAAATTAATTGAAATTTTAGAAAGTTTTGGTTATCCAGTTTTTTTGCAGGGGTCACTTGCAGAAAATGAACCTTATCCCGACAATTTTTTCACATTTTGGAACAATGATTCTGAAAGTGACAGCTTCTATGATAACGACGAAAATTCTATTATATACGATTATGATGTGAATTTTTACAGTATCGACGCAGCGGCGGTTTATGACGTTTTAAGACAGGCGAAAAAAGCCTTGAAAAAAGCTGGATTTATAGTTTCGGGTGACGGTTACACCGTCGGAAGTGATGAACCTACACACGACGGAAGAGGAATGAACGTTTTGTACAAAAATTATAATTTGTCATAATTGCATAAATTGTTCCACGTGGAACATTATGGCAGTATAATTTTTGTTTCACAGAATTTTTGTTCTACAGAAATTGTTCCACGTGGAACATTTTTCTAAAATAATTTTATAAAGGAGAAATTTAAAATGGCAGCAAGTGAAATTTTTGAATTTCGTGGCGTTGATAACCTTGTATATGCAGAGGTTACAAGCGACACAAAAGACGGCTACACAACAGGCGTTGTTAAGTGGTTGTCACCAGTTGCAGAAATAGGCAGAACAACAGAAAATTCAAGCGAATCACATTACTATGATAACAAACCTATGATTGTTATTAATAGCGTGGGCAGTGATGAACTCACACTTACAGTTGCACCGCTTGACCTTGAAACATATGCAGAAATTACAGGTCAGATTTTCGACCCGACAACAGGCTCACTTATTGAGGGTGACAGAAGTAACAAATATTATGCTATTGGTTACCGCACAAAGGGTACAGACGGCAAATACCGCTATGTTTGGAGATATAAGGGACAGTTTGGTATTCCTGATGAAACAAATGCAACCGAAGACGACGGCACAGACACAAACAACACAGAACTCACTTGGACAGGTGTTTCAACTGTTTACGAATTTGAAAAGGGTGACCCAGTAAACAACAAGAAGAAGTCTGCAAAGGCTCTTATTTGCGACGAAAGATATGGTGCAGTTGACGACTTTGAAACATTCTTTGACATTGTAAACACCCCTGACACGCTTAACGGTACAGGTTTACAGAAAGTTGGACAGGTGCATTTTTATCCGTCAACTGCCGCAGGTGCAACGCCTACAGCATACGAGGGTCAGCTTTATGTAACTCTTACTTGTGACACTCCAGGGGCGACAATTTGGTACACAACAAATGGTTCAAAAGCATCGCCTTCTGCACCAGCGACACAGTATGTAAGACCGTTTAAGGTATCAACAACAACGACTGTAAATGCAATGGCAGTTAAAGCTGGAATGAATAACAGCGAAAACTATTCCACAGTGTTTACTATTTCATAAAGGTAATTTTCATATGCAAAAGCAGGGCGACACACTGTCGCCCACTTTAAAATAATTTAAAACTTAAAATTTAAAACTTAAAAACTTAAAATAACAAAATCGGAGGGTTAAAAAGATGAATTTAACATTAAATGTATATGATAAGACAGGAAAAGAAGTCATAAAAACAGCAAAATCAAGTACATATGATTTATCATTTGGCACGATCAGAAAGCTTATGGCACTTTTAAAAATTGAAGAACTTGAAAACGACGCTGAAATGCTTAAAACCGTGTTTAATGCGTGGGAAGAAATAACAAGTGTATTATCAACCGTATTTCCTGACATTGAAGAAGATGAATGGGATAATGTCAAGCTTAAGGAACTTATTCCCGTTGTTGTTGATATTGCTAAATTCTCAATCACAGACACCCTTGCAATACCGAGTAATAAATCAAAAAACTAACAGAGGGCGTGGAGAGTTCAAACACGTCCTTTCAAGAGTTATTATTTCAAATAAATTATAACTTATGTAAAACGTTTCCAGCGTTCACTCCGTTTGCGATAAATTGTGAAAAGTTTCACGATGTAATATTACTATATAGCGACGTAAGACGTGAACAAATGCGTCAAGAACGCCTGGAAAAGAAGAGAACGAAAATAGTCAAAGGCAAGCGAGTTGAACGCCGCAGAGCCTCGGACAATTGGTTTTAAAAGAGTGGTGATTTACATATGGCAAAAGACACAGAAACAACCACCAAATTTAAGGCGGATATATCAGAGTTAAAAGCAGCATTCCAGGAAGCAAGTAGACAGGTTCGACTTGCAAATTCAGAGTTTAAGGCTGCAACCGCTGGTATGGATAACTGGAATAAATCCGCCGACGGTTTAAGTGCAAAGATAACACAGTTAAATGGTGTTTTATCTGCACAAAAATCACAGCTTTCAAGCCTTGAAAAACAGTATGCATTGACCGTACAACAGCAGGGAGCAAATTCCAAAGGTGCGGAAGAGCTTGCTATTAAAATAAATAAGCAAAAGGCAGCTATTGGAAACACTGAAAAAGAACTTGATAAATACAATAAATCTTTGTCAGATTTGACGCAAGAAGAAAAGCAAAGTGAAAGTGCTATTGATGCATTAAACAAAACTATAAGCGACCAGCAAAGCGACCTTGCAGCGTTAAAGAGTAAATACGCCGATTTGGTTATATCTCAGGGTGCAACAAGTAAAGAAGCAAAACAGACAGCGAAAGAAATTAAAACTCTTTCAGGCGAACTTGCTGATAATAAATCAAAATTATCAGATGCTGAAAAAGCTGCTGACGATTTAGACAAATCTTTGGAAGAAGCTGGGGATGCTGCCGAAAGTTCTGGAGAGGGTTTCACCGTTTTAAAAGGTGCGTTGGCAAGCCTACTTGCAGACGGTATAAAAGGTGTTGTAAGCGGTTTGAAAGACCTTGCAACAGACAGTTCAAACGCCTATGCACAGTTTGCGGCTGCAACTGGTACAGCGACTGACGCAATGGGCGATTATGAAACAGCGATAAAAAATGTTTACAAGAATAATTTTGGTGAATCGCTTGAAGATGTTGCCGAAAAAATGGCAAAAGTTAAGGAAGTAACTGGTGAAATCGACCCTACTAACCTACAAAAAATGACGGAAAAGGCAATGACGCTTGAAGACGTTTTCGGAATGGATATGTCTGAATCGTTGAGGGGCGTTCAATCCTTGATGAATCACTTCGGAATAAGTTCCGAAGAAGCTTTTGACTTGATGTCAAGTGGGGCACAGCAGGGTTTGAATTATTCCGACGAACTCGGGGATAATATTGCCGAATATTCTGGAAAATTTGCAGAAGCAGGATTCAGTGCAGAAGAATATTTTCAGTACTTGCAGAACGGTTCGCAGGGCGGTGCATATAACCTTGATAAAGTCAACGATTCACTCAACGAAGTAACAACAAGGCTTGCGGACGGCACTATTGAGGACGCATTAGGCAGCTTTAACACTGACACACAAAACGTTTTCAAAGCGTGGCAGGATGGCAAGGCAACACAACAGGACGTTGTTAATGCAATAGTCAAAAATATACAGGAAACGACGAACGAACAGGATAAAATGAACCTTGCAGCAACCGCATTTGGTACTATGGCGGAAGACGGCGGCACGAAATTTATTGAATCCTTAAGTAGCGTGGGTGATAGTTTTGACGACGTTAAGGGTAAAGCCGACGACCTCGCAGCCGTTAAGTACGACACACCGCAGGCAGCGTTACAGGGTATAGGAAGAAATTTAAAAGTTGATCTCCTCGACCCTATTGTTCAAAAACTTATGCCTTATTTAAATCAGGCGGCGACGTGGGTGACTGAAAATTTACCAGCGATAAAACAAAAAGTGTTTGAAGTAGGTTCAACGCTTAAAACGGTCGTTGAATGGGTGCAAAAATTATCACCGCTTCTCGCAGCCGTGGGAACGGCAATTGCAGGACTTGCACTCGTGGGATTTATCCAAAATTTTAAAACGATAATAGCGTCAACAAAGCTATGGACGGCTGCACAGTGGCTGTTAAATGCTGCAATGTCAGCAAATCCAATTGCACTTGTAGCTATTGCAATAGCGGCACTTGTAGCAGCGTTTGTGGTGCTATGGAACAAGTCAGAAGCATTCAGAAACTTCTGGATAGGCTTGTGGGATAATGTCAAAGCGGTTGCAAGTACAGCTTGGGAAGCAATAACAGGCTTTTTCTCAACGGCTTGGGATACAATAAAAGCTGTGTGGGACGTTGTTTTAAACTACTACAAAACATTATGGAATGGAATTAAAGCTGTCTTTTCAGTCGTTAAAGCCGTATTACTGGGATTTTTCAAAGCAGCCTGGACAGCGATCAAGGCGGTATGGGACGGCGTTGTTAATTATTACAAAGGCGTGTGGAACGGAATTAAGGCTGTTTTCAGTGTTGTAAGTTCGGTTTTATCGGGATTCTTTTCAGCCGCCTGGAATGCGATTAAAGCCGTTTGGAACGCAGTTTCAGGGTATTTCTCAGGCATTTGGAACGGTATTAAAAATATATTCAGTGGCGTTTCAGGTTGGTTTCAAAGTATTTTCCAGTCGGCGTGGAATGCGATTAAAGGTGTTTTTTCAGGCTTCGGGGCATTTTTCCAGGGTTTGTGGGACACGATTAAAAACACGTTTTCAAACCTCGGGTCAAGCCTTGCGGACGCAATAGGCGGAGCGGTAAAAAGCGGCTTGAACGGCGTTTTGTCAATGATAGAAAGGACAATAAACAACGGTATCGGACTTATTAACGGTGCAATTGGTTTGATTAACGCTTTACCAGGTGTTAACGTCGGAACAATTGGCGAGTTATCACTTCCACGACTTGCAAAGGGCGGTATCGTTAACGCAGCAACAACGGCAGTTATCGGCGAAGACGGTAAAGAAGCCGTTGTGCCGCTTGAAAACAACACACGCTGGCTTGATATTGTAGCCGATAAATTAGCGGATAGACTTGTTCCAACGTCATACGGTGGCACACAGCGTATCACAGGGGGCGTTGTAAACAATTTTTATCAGACAAACAACAGTCCGAAATCATTAAGCAGACTGGAGATATACAGACAGTCAAAAAATTTACTAAATTTAAAGGGGGTTTAAGTCTTGTATACACTAAAAGTTGAAAATAATCGTGGTGAAATGTTGTCATTTGACGACTGGAAAAAGTACGATATTTTGAAAATTGACGGCTTAGAACCCCCTAAAGCAAGCTTGAATTTTTCTGAAATGGCAAATTATGACGGTTCAATATTTAACTCTTCACGCCTGGAGAATAGAAACATAGTTTTGTATATCAAAATCCATAATCCAGCGGAAGAAAACCGCATAAATTTATATAAATACTTCCAAATGAAAAAACAAGTCAGAATTTACTATGAAAATAATAGTCGATCTGTTTATGTTGACGGATACGTTGAAACGTTTGAATGCGGTTATTTTGAATTAAATCAAACGGTTCAAATATCAATCATCTGCAACGACCCTTATTGGAAAGAGGAACATAAAACCGAGATTGAATTTTCAAGGGTTATAGGTTTATTTGAGTTTCCAATGGATATACCACCCGAGGGCATAGAGTTTTCAACAGTTCAAACCGAATTATCAACATTTATTGAAAATTCTGAAATTGAAACAGGCGTGACAATTGAATTCAGAGCGAACACAAACAACATTTTGAACCCGAAATTTATCAATCGAACCACGCAGGAGTATTTTTCCGTTAAGTTTGATATGCAGCAGGGCGATATTATCAGAGTAAATACAAGGCGTGGTAATAAGTCCGTGACGCTTATTAGAAACGGCATAGAAACAAATATTATAAATGATATGATACGTGGCAGCACCTGGATACAGCTTGCACCAGGAGTTAATGAGTTAAGCTATGAGTGCGACGAGGGAGCAGAAAATTTAAGCGTTTATTTGTCAACTTATAGATGTTATGAGGGTGTTTAATTATGGATTTATATATTTTAAATAAAGACTTTGAAAAAATTGGTCTGATTGATACATACGAATCTGTAATATGGACAACCAGATATTATACATACGGCGACTTTGAGTTATATATTCCAGCGTCAACAGATAATATAAAACTGTTGACGGCTGGCAATTACTTATTCAGGAATGACAGCGACACAACTATGATAATTGAAAAAATCGAAATATCAACGGACGCTGAAAGCGGTAATTACTTAACAGTAACTGGACGCAGCCTCGAAAGCCTATTAAACCGCCGTATAATTTGGAATCAAACAACTTTTAGCGGCACGGCTGAAAACTTAATATATAAACTGCTGAATGAAAATATCATATCACCAACGGACGCAAACCGAAAAATCAATAATTTAATTTTAGGCACGTCACAGAGTTACACGGAAACTATTGATAAACAAATTACAGGAACTAACCTGGGGGACGCTATAAGCACCGTATGCACGGCTTACGGTTATGGGTATAGAATTATACTAAACGACAATAAAAAGCTTGTATTCGGCTTATACAAGGGCGTGGACAGGTCTTATAATCAGACTACAAATCCTTATGTTGTTTTTTCACCCGAATTTGATAATTTACTTAATAGCAAATACGCAAAAGACAACAGCGACCTCGCAACAATTGCATTAATTGCAGGTGAAGGCGAGGGTGCAAGCCGTAAAAAAGCAACAACAGGCGGCGGAACTGGTTTTGATAGATATGAGATATACGTCGACGCAAGAGATTTAAGCACCGACACGGAAAAACCAGTGACGGACGCTGAATATGTGGCAATGCTGCAAACAAGAGGTCAGGAAGATATAAAAGAACACGGCGTGACAGAAGCCTTTGAGGGTGAAGTTGAAACAAGCCGAATGTATCAGTATAAAAAAGACTGGAATCTTGGCGACACCGTACAGATCGAAAATGAATACGGAATAAGCAGCACGCCGCAAATAACGGAAATAATAGAATCAGATAGTAAAGACGGATATTCCGTCATACCAACGTTTAGCACGTGGGAGGTATAAATAAATGGCAATAACAAGCGGATTTTTTAACAGTGTTAACCACGACCGAGTATATAACGCCGAAGAAATGTCAAACTACTTTGAGGGACTTGTATATAACGGCGTGTATGAAACCGTCGGAAACGCCCTGAAAGTCGTTGTAAATGACGGTTTAACCGTCAATGTATCAACAGGGCGTGCAATGATAGACTGCCGTTGGCTTAAAAATGATACAGTATACAGCATAACACTTGAAGCGTCGGACTTGCAGCTTGATAGAATTGATAGAATCGTTGTAAAACTTGATCTGACAAACCGAGAAATGACGCTTGAAGCGGTCAAGGGTGAGTTTGCAAGTAATCCAACGCCACCAACAGTAACAGACACGGACACGGTTAAGTACTTAACTATTGCATATGTCACCATTAATCACGGTGCAACAAGCCTTATACAGGATAATATACAAGATCGTCGAGGTACAAGCGACTGTCCGTATGTAACGGCACTTGGTAAGGGTATCGGCGTGCAGAAGCTGCAAAATAGCTATGTTGTACAGACGGAACAGTCAAATTATAGTATTAATATAGAGGGTTTCAATAAGTCAACGGACGTTTTGCTTGTAAATCTTAACGGCATAATGCTTATTGAGGACGTGGAGTTTGATATAACAAATAACGGTTATAACGCAGCGATACAGCTAAAAAACAACAGAACAATAAAACCTGGTAACCGTTTAACGTTTATAGTGTTGAAAAGTCGATAGTTTTCAACTTTTCAACTGTTGAAATCATTAGTTTTCAACATTTGAACTGTTGAGAGTGTTGAAACAGTGGGTTTTCAACGTTGAAAGTGTTGATTTGCAATGTGGAGTTGTTGAAAACTCGGTTGAAACTGTTGAAAGTGGTCGGTGTTGAAACTGTTAATTAAACACTTTCCACAGTGTTGAAACTGTTAGTTTAACTGTTGAAACTGTTAGTTTAACACTTTCAACATTCAACACTTTCCACTTTTCAACATATTCAACAATTTCTCCACAAAGTTTTAAACATATAAAATCGCTTAAAAGTCCCTATTTTTAGGGGCTTTTTTGTTGTTTCAACACTTTCCACTGCCCCTACTACTACTACTATTTATTTATATTATTATGTTATATATGTTTGTATGTTTGTTTTAAAAAACAGATGTTTTTTATCTTACTAAATGCTATTTAGTAAGATATTTAGTATAATACAACTAATGTTGTATAAAATCAACAAATACCAACCTTGAACTTTGGTTATTTTGCGAATAGACAAACTACAACAAAAGTGATATAATATTATACGAAGGGATGAGGTGAAACCCAGACAAGTGAGGTACAGCTTGAAAGGGGTGGGAAGAACTTCAGGTTGACTAAATGCCTACCGATTGATAATAAATCAACAATAAACCCAGTAGTCGCTGATATACCGATGGTGCACGTATATCAAATAAAATAAAACAAATTTTAAAATAGCGAGGTAAAATAAAATGAAAAACAATGAATTAGTTGCAATGGTAATTGAAGCGGTTGAAAAGAGATTTGCAGGTAGACAGGTAAAAATCACAGTTACACCAGTTAAACACAACGGCGTTCACATATGCGTCAAAGACGTATTTGTAAACCGCAACGGCGACAAAGAAGTTAATCAGATCGGTCAGAATCTTACAGTTTATGCGGTTGCAGGAAAAACAAACATCTTAAACAAAATAAGCAACTGGTACAAGTAATCAAATAGCTGTCCTAACGGCTTGACGGGGAGAAAGTTAAGGTACTTAAAATGAAAATATTTGAAGTTGGTAAAACATACGGAACAACAAGTATTGTTAATAGTGACTGTAAAATCACATTGATAGTAAAAAGCAGAACAGCAGCAACAATAACAGCCGTTGACAACCACGGTGAAGTTAAAAAGTTGAGAATAAACAAGAAATTTTCAAGTTATAGAAACGCTGAAACGGTTCTTCCGTGGGGCAATTACAGCATGTGTCCAATGATTTCAGCAGATTAAAAATAAAACCAGGGCGGCAACACCGCCGCCCGTAATATGAAAGGAAATAAAATGATAAATCTGTTAGACGAATTACTTAAAATCAAAGAGGAAAACGAAAAGAAGATAAACGAAAAATGCAAGACGGAATAATTATTTTGGTCTTATACGCTGCAATTGCATTTGTGGCATATAAGATTTTACGACCAAAACAAAAAAGAAAATCAAATCTGCACAAAGTCAGAAATGAAATTGATAGAGTGTATCAGATCAAGCAAGAGATTGAAGCGTGCGACGACCTAATAACAGATATACAGCTTACAGGAGATAAGCGGTTAAAGTGCTTCAACATCACCTGGACGGACGTAAGCGGCAATACACACGACTATAATTTATGGGTGGGAAATGATAAGCACTTAAAGAATCAGTTTGAAAAATTGATTATCGAAGAACGTGAAAACCTATCTTATTCCCTGACAAAAGAAATTGAAAAGTTGTCAATACGTAGTCGAAAAACAGTTCGAAAAACGACCACCAACAGCAGCAGGGGGGAGTGAGTATGCAAGAAATAAAATATTGTCAGCGTTGCGGAAAACAGATCGGAAATTTATATGAATCTGACTATTACAGTTTTATCCGAATGAAATATTGCAGCGGCTGCAAAGCTATTGTAAAACGAGAACAAGACGCAAAACGCATGAAAAAATTCAGGGAGGACAACCGACAAAAAAATAAAATGATTCGTGACGAGTTATTTTTACAAAAAGAAAAAAACGAACTCTTACAAGAAGAGAACGAATTACTTCGACAAAAAATAAACGAATTGAGAGAGGTTATATTATGAGATTACAGACAATAAGACAGCATAAGGACTTGACACAAAAGCAGCTTGCAGAACGTTCAGGCGTTCCGCTTAGGGCGATACAAACATATGAAGCAGGGTATAGAAATATAGACGGTGCGAAACTTGAAACGCTGGTAAACCTTGCAGCCGCCCTCGGCGTTGGTGTTGCCGATTTAATTGAAGATGAAAAACTTAGAAAAAGAGTAAGAGCCACGCTTTAAGCGTGGTTTTTTCTTGTATCGCTAATGTTGTATAAAATCAACAAATACCAACCTTGAACTTTGGTTATTTTGCGAATAGACAAACTACAACAAAAGTGATATAATATAAGCATACTAAAACACGGGGTAAACCCCAGGAGGATATAAAAAATGACAACATTAAAATTAGCAAGAAGATTTGAACAGATGGCGGAAATGTCAAAAGATGAGTATGAGGTGTTTCTTGATTTTCCAAACGATAAGAAATACGAATATGGGATTTGTGTATACGACCCTGAATTGGATTATCAAACACACGTTGTAAATCATATGCCGCATAAGAAGATAAAGCAGTTAAAGAAGTATTTTGAGAAAAACGGTTATGACTTATATGATTGTGACACCTTCATAAGAATTCAGTTAAACTATTAAGAACAAAATAAACCGAGCGGAGCGGTTAAACTCCGCAAATAATTTTTTAAAATATACGTGCAATACACAAAAGCCGCTGAAAGCCTTGTATAGCCGTTTTGCTAATGTATATAATGATTTATTTATAACATTGATAAAACGCCATACAGACCGACACAGCGGCTTTTAAGCGTGTAACGCTGCATATAAAATTTTAATTACAATATACAGTGCAATATACAAGAAAAAAGCGGTGACAATGTCACCGCTTAATATTTTAGTTTGTTTATTTCCGCTTTCAGTTCCTCCAGCGTTCGGTGGGTGTAGTGGTCTGTTATATCGGTCGTGGCGTGACCAATAATCTTTTTAAGTGCCAGTTTGTCAACGTCATATTTTTGTATTTGAGTGGTAAAAGTGTGACGTGTTTCGTGTATTGTATGATTTTTAATACTCCAGTAACTCATATTAAACTGGGCGTATGTCATTGGTTTACCATTTACCATAATAAAATGACTGTTTGCTGCCTTGTATCGTTTTTCAATTAGCGGAAAAATTTTGTCGTGTATAGGCACAACACGGATTCCAGCTTTAGTTTTTGATGATCTGATATTTAGTGTTTTGTTTTTCAAGTCAACATCTGATGTTTCAAGTCCTAATAATTCAGAAATACGCAACCCCGAGTATAGTAAAATCAGCGGTATATCATCAAAACGCACCGAACCGAGGTTTTTCCACAGGTTGTTTATTTCCTGGACGGTAAAAACAGACCGTTCCTTTGCCTTGACTGTTTTAACGTTCAGGAAGTCAGCAAGATTTTTTGATACATAGTCATATCGCATAGCATATTTATAACAGTTTGACAAAGTGTTTTTAAGTCTTAACTGTATAGACGGCGTGTGACGCTCCACGATGGTTTCTAATTGGTCTAATCGTATTTCACTGATATTTTTATTGTGGAGTTCCGAAAGCTGCTTAAACGCACTCTTATATTGCCGTTCAGTCGACGGACTGAAATCTGATTTTTTAAGCATATTTTCAAAGACATCTGCAAAAGTTACAATGTCAATTGTTTGAGGGTTTATAAGATATTCGTTCAAGGCTTTTTTCGCTGCCGTTTTATTTTCATAATATCCAATGTATTTATACTGTTGTTTTCCCTCATCAGTCCAACCAGTTGTAATTCTCACGGCGTAAGGTTTCCGCCGTTTTCCTGACAGCTTAAAAATACCGCCGTCACCGTTTCCACGTCGCATTATTTTTCCTCTTTTCAATTATTACTAATTTATGAACGGTATAAGATAACTAAGATAATTACTATATTCTTTTATTATTATAAAATCATCGAAAATTTTTGATGATTTTAAAACTGTTGCAAGTAATAGAAAATGTGTTCCATCTTATACCGCAGGGCGTTTTTAAGCGATAAAATCGCTTAAAATAGCCATAATTTACGGTAACGCATTTAAAATCATCTTATACCGCAAATCTTAAAAAATCCCTATTTATAGGCTTTTTAACGGTAACGCATTTTTCATTCATCTTATACCGATCTTATACTATTATTGATAATTCATTAAAAAACATTTTCAAAATAAAATTAATATTAATATAACCTCTTATAATTCCCTTGCAGTTGGTACTTCTCAACGCTTGCAAGGTCTTTAATGTATTCCAAAACACGCCGTTTTCCGTCAGGGTTAAGGGATAATAATAACCCTGTTATAACCCTTGTTTCCCTGGTGTTGTAAATCTCAGACAGCACGACTTCTTCTGGTAGATCAATATTATCTGGAAAAATCAAAAGGTGCGGTGCAATGTGGAATAATAAACATAATTTGCGGATTGTTTCAATTTTAAAATTCTCAATAGCACAACTTTCATATTTTTGCAGTGTTGACAACTTTATTCCCAGCTTTTCAGCGAGTTCGGTTTGAGTGTACTTATTTTCAATACGCAATTTTTTAATTATATCTCCAGCCCTCATTTGGTTCACCCCCCGTTTCTATGCGTTTCTATAAGCTATTTTACGCAATATACATAATATTTTCAATAAAAAATATGTATTTTAAATACGTTAATTTTATATTATTATAACAATATAATTTTTAAGATAAAAAACATACAGAAAAACACATAAAATTTTGTTTATTTTGCGAATGGAATTATTTTGAAAATTATTGTAAAATAATAACTGGGAGGTGAAACCTTGAATATCACAGAATTAAAAATGAAAATTTTGCAGCAGACTGATAGTTCTGATTTTGTTGAACGACTTAGAGAAATGCTCGGTGTACCATACCAGGTAGCATATAACAGAGTTAATGGCAAAGCTAAATTTACACTAAGCGAAGCGGCGATCTTAAGAAAAAAGTTAAATATGACAGATCAGGAAGCCGTCAAAATTTTTTTAAGTGGTGAAGAGAATGACAGTTAAAGAAGCTGCTAAACTGTTAGGGAAGTCCGAGCAGTTTGTCAGAATAGGTTTACAACGTGGAATTTTGCCGTTTGGTTATGCGGTTAAGATGTCCAGCAAATGGACGTACCACGTGAGCGAGAAGAAAATATATGAATACCTGGGAGGTTAAATATGGAGCATAAGTTTAAAGTTGGTGACAAAGTAAGAGTTCTTGACGGTTCAAACATTGCACTTTACACAGGCGGCTGGTACAAATATATGAACAAATATGTCGGAAAAGTATATACAATAGTAGGTCTTTACAATACAAAAGACGGTCGAATGGCTTATAATATTGAAAATAGCATTTTGATGTTTGATGAACGAGGTCTTGAACTTGCAGAAGATGAAAATAAAGTTGCAGAATGTAAATTTAAAGTTGGTGATATGGTAATCGGAAACGAATATGCAGACGGTAGTTATGGAATAACAAAAAGCGGCTGGAAAGGTCAAGTTGTTAATGTTAATGCAAACGGTACATTTGACGCAAAAGGCGTTAATTCTACACATACATTTATGCATTTATTGCCTGAATGCTTTGATTTGGTTGAAAGAAAAGTTGTTATTACATACGTTGAAAATATGACAATTGCAAAATGTTATGAAAACGGAAAATGTGTAAAAACAAGTGTTGCAAAGTGCAGTCCAGAAGATACATTCGATTTTGCTATAGGTGCAAAGATTGCTTTTAATAGATTATTTGGTTTTGTAGAACCTATTTTGGATACCACATTTGACTGGGAAAGTTTCAAAAAAGGCGAAATTTGCGTTTTATGCAATGAAGATAATTATAAAGACTTTTTAGAAGCAGCAGAAGAAAACGGCTGCAACATTGGAAATCATGGTGATGATTTATTTGAATATCAGATAGGAGTAAAAAAGATTTTTGATTCATTACTTAAATGCAAATATGAGTTTTTGCTTGACAACGAAATTATATTTACATGTGAAGAAAACGTTGTAAAATTATCACCTTTTAAAGACGATAAGGCGGTTAAATGGTAAAGCTATATCCGCACCAGGTCGCCGCCTTGAAGGCTACAGAAGAGCAAAACAAGGTTGCTTATTACCTTGATATGGGACTGGGAAAAACGTTTGTAGGCAGCGAAAAGATGTTACAGCTTAATGCAAGGATAAATCTTGTAGTTTGCCAAAAATCAAAAGTTGAAGACTGGCTTGAACATTTTGCAAAAAATTATTCGGAAGAAAAATTTGAATATGTAATTGACGGCACAAAAAACGCAAGTCTTGATTTTTTCATAACAGGAAAATATAAAAGTGCGGTTTGTATTATCAACTATGACTTAATATGGCGTAGACCTGAATTATCAAAGCTTAAGCATTTTACTTTGATGTTAGATGAATCCTCTTTAATTCAGAATGAAACGTCGAAGCGATCGAGATTTATCCTGAAAAAATTGAAGCCTGAAAACGTCATACTTTTAAGTGGTACACCAACGGGCGGCAAGTATGAAAAACTATGGTCGCAATGTCATTTGTTAGGCTGGAGCATAACAAAGGGTGCATATTGGAACACGTTTGTTAAATATCATTTTGACGACAAAAACGGATTCCCACTTAAAATTGTTGACGGATATAAAAACGTGGACAGGCTGAAAAGCAAGTTAAGGGAACACGGTGCAGTTTTTATGAAATCTGATGAAGTGTTTGATTTACCACAACAAATATTTACGAGTATAAAAGTCAATACCTCGACGGAATACAGGAAATTTAAGAAAACGTCGATTATAAAATATAATGGGCGTGATCTGGTGGGAGATACGACGCTTACAAAGATGTTATATTTGTGTATGCTATGCAACAACAAAGAGAAAATACAAGCGTTTAAAGACATATTAAACAGTACAGAGGACAGGCTGATTGTATTTTATAACTTTGTTTCTGAATTATCTGCACTGCTTGAAGCTGTTGAAGATAGACCTATATCAGTTGTAAACGGCGAAACAAAAGACCTTGAAGCGTATGAAAAATCTGAAAATTCAGTTATTTTCATTCAGTATACCGCTGGTGCAATGGGGTTGAATTTACAGAAGGCAAATAAAATTGTCTATTATGCACCGCCACTGTCAAGTGAAATTTTTGAACAGTCAAAAAAGCGTACACACCGAATAGGACAGGAAAAAACGTGCTACTACTACAAGTTGATTTGCAGGGGCAGCATAGAAGAAAAAATTTATAGAACGCTTGAAATGCGTAAAAATTACATAGAAAGGCTTTTTGAAGAAGATGAAAACTGTTGAATTACAAAAATATTTGATAACAGCTATTGAAAAAGAACAAAAAATCAAAATTTGTCATTACAAAGATAAATACACAGTTACAGACGGTTATAAGGCGTGGTTTGTGCCTGATTGTCAGTTTTATCTTAAAGAAGAATGTTTCTCGGGACAGTTGTCAGAGAGTTTTGTCGCTGGACTCACACCTGATTATTACAAAGTGGATTTGTTGAAAAAAACAGGAGTTGAAAAACGTTTTGACAAAATAACAGCGGTTGAACTTAAAAATCCAGACGATGAAACAATATGGATTAATAAAATCGCTTTGAAATTTTTTGACAAAGAAGCGACATTCAAGGGTACTGACAAAAGATCAGCAATTTATGTTTATGAAAAAGAAGAACTCGTAGGACTTATAATGCCGTTTGTACCGAGGGAAAAAGACTGATGGCACAGGAAAAAAATTTTGAAAATAAGATTAAAAAATTCCTTGAATCAGAGGGGTGCTATTTTGTCAAGTTTTTTGCAAACAGCTTTACAAAGGCTGGTGTGCCTGATATTTTGTGCTGCTGCAATGGGTATTTTGTGGGAATTGAAGTCAAGGCAGCGAACGGCAAGCCGTCGGACTTGCAGCTTTACAACGTGCAACAGATTAGAGAATCGGGCGGTTTTGCTTGGGTGGTATATCCGTCCGCATTTGATAAATTAAAGCGAATTATCATTGACTTAAAACACGAAAAGTTTAACAGAGAAAGCGAGGTAATTTTGAAGTAATGTCAACAATGTACGAATTAACAAGTGATTATTTGGCAGTCCTTGAAATGGCAAATGACCCTGATATTCCACCCCAGGCAATAAGTGACACCCTGGAGGGAATCGAGGGCGAAATTGAAATCAAAGCAGAAAATACGGCAAAAGTACTTAAAGAGTTAGAGGGTAATGTAAACACCCTGAAAGCCGAGGAAAGCCGCTTGAATGCTAAAAGAAAAGCGATTGAAAATAACATAGTTTCAATTAAAAAACGCTTGTATGACGCTATGAAGCTAACAGGAAAAGAAAAGTTTAAAACAGATTTATTCAGTTTTAATATACAGAAAAATCCTGTCAAAGTGATTATTGATGATGAATCAAAAGTACCAGAAAAATATATCACAAAGGAAACTGTAATTAAAATTGATAAAAATAAAATTAAAGAGGATTTGAAAACAGGTACTACAACAACATTTGCACACCTGATACAAGAAGAATCTTTAAGAATTAAGTAAAAGGAGTAAATTTATGGGCGTAGGAACACTTATTCTCGGTGAATCGGGAACAGGAAAAAGCAGCAGTTTAAGAAATTTTTCAGAGGGTGACGTTTTTGTTATTCGTGCAATAAATAAACCGCTGCCTTTTAAAAATCATCTTAGATCAATTGTATCTGATGATTATTCAGACATCAAAAAAGCTATGAAAACAGCAAAGGAAAAAATCATAGTAATTGACGACGCACAATATTTAATGTCAAATGAATTTATGCGTCGTGCGACTGAAAGAGGATATGACAAATTTACAGAAATTGCACAGGGTTTTTGGGACTTAATCAACAGCATAAACGACCTTGACGACGACGTAAGAGTGTATATTATGGCACACGTCGAACGTGACGCAAACGGCAACGAAAAAATTAAGACAATAGGAAAAATGCTTGATGAAAAAATCACGGTTGAGGGTATGTTTACTATTGTTTTAAAGACCAATGTCACAGACGGAAATTATAGTTTTATCACTCAAAACAACGGACACGACACAACAAAAAGTCCGCTCGGAATGTTTAACAGTTATGCGATTGATAATGACTTGAAATATGTTGATGAAAAGATATGCAACTATTACGAGATAGGCAATTTTAAGACTGATGAAGAAATAAAAAAAGCTGATGAAGAAGCGGCAAAACCTGAAATTGAAAAGCCTGAAAAAAGAGGGAGAAGAAGCCGCAGCAAGGTTGATAAATCAGTTGATAGCACTGGACAAGATGAGCAAACATCTGAGAAACAGGAAACAGACCAGGAAACTACTGGAGATGTACAGCCGCCTAAACGCAGACGCAGAAAAAGCGAATAATTGAAATTGTTCCACGTGGAACATTTTTCTAAAATAGTAATTACCTTAATTGTTCCACGTGGAACATTATGGAAAAATAATATTTTAAAATTAGAAAGGAAAGTTGAAAATGGATTTTTCAAAGTTTGATAAAGAAGTTGACAAAAATAAACTGAAAGAGCAGATCAAGGACGCAAAAGAAAACGGCTTCGGCGAGGATTTGCCGAAAGGCTATTATTTTGGAGTATTTGAAAAGTTTGAAATTGGCGAAACAAAAGACGGTAGACCAATGTTTACAACACAGTTCAGAATTCACGGTACATATGAAGACGGTGAAGATTGTGCAAAACCTACTAAAAAATATGAGAAAAAATGCGTGTTTATGAACCGTGTTATTTTCGGCACTAAAAACGACGCAAATATGATTAATAGCTTATTAGGCTGGCTGGAAAAATTGAATTGTGATTTTCCGATAACGTTTGAAAGCTATGCAGATTTTAACGATTTAATTTGTGACATTTTTGAAGATATAGCGGAAATTCCGTTTGATATTAAATACGACCCGAAAGCATTTAACAGCATATCAATTTTAGGTGAAACAGACGACGACGTGCCATTTTGAGAAAGGAAAAAATAATGAGTAATGTTTATGATGATGTAGCAGAATTACAAACACAGGTTGCAGAATTGCAGTCACAGGTTGCACAGTTACAGGGAACAGTGACAAACATTAATACAAAGGTAAATACATACACAACAGACAGCGGCTGGCTTAATTTGCCGCTGTCAACAGGAATTGAAGCGTATGCAACAACGCAAACACCGCAGTATAGGAAAATAGGTAAAACGGTGTTTATCCGTGGAGCGTTGAAAAATGTGCTTGATAAGGGAGTTTTAGCAACTCTTCCTGCTGGATATAGACCTAATACAACAATAGCATTTCCACAGGTGACATCTGTTAGAACTGGAAACTTTGCAATGTTTGCAAGATATACAATTAATTCTGCTGGAGAAATTAAGCTTGAAGCAATTTCAGACGGTGCGGATTTTGGCGAATCAAAGTGGTTTCCTATTTCCACTTGTTTCAGCATTTAAGGGGGTGCAGCAATGAAAGGTGTTTATGATATGACAGCCGACACAGGCTGGAAAACACTCCCTCTTGCAAGTGGGATAACTCCTAATAGTGATTCAGTAATTCCACAATATAGAAAAATTGGCGAAGCAGTTTATATTCGTGGCGGAATTAAAGGAATCACAAACGATAATACACACGTTGCAACGCTGCCTGAGGGTTGCCGTCCTGAAAGAGTTTATCACTTCTTGCAGAATAAATCGGCAAGCGGCGGTGTGCCTATGGTTGCAAGGTGGAAAATAGAAAGCAACGGAAGAATAATAATGCTATTTAGTTACGATCAAGTCGAATCGACACACTGGTTCGCACTTGATACAACATTTTTAATAAATTAAAAGTAGGTTAAAAACGTGCTAAATTTTTACGACTTTGAAGTTTTTAAAGAAGATTGGTTAGTGGTTATAATCAATCCAATTGAAAAAACTGAAACAGTAATTGTAAATGATGTTGAACGCCTGGCGGATTATCACGCTGGGCGTGAAGATCAAATTTATATTGGTTATAACAACAAACATTATGACCAGTATATTTTTAAAGCTATTTTATGCGGTTTCAATCCTAAAGAAGTTAATGACTATATCATAAAAGACAAAAAGCCTGGCTGGAGTTACTCCAGCTTATTCAGGCAAATAAAAATGCTTAACTATGATGTTATGCTGCAAGCCGACGGCGGTTTGAAATCCCTCGAGGGTTTTATGGGAAATAACATCAAAGAAACGTCAATACCATTTGACATTGACAGAAAATTAACTGTTGATGAGATCAACGAAACAATTAAATATTGCCGTCACGACGTGGAGCAAACTATGGAAACGTGGTTACGCCGTAAAGCGTCATTTGACGCAATAATGGGATTGATAGAAGCGTTTAAGTTGCCTATTACTGACATTGGACGCACTGAAACGCAATTATCAGCTAAAATTCTCGGTGCAACACAAAGGGAATACAACGACGAATTTGATATATCATTCCCGGAATGCTTAAAACTAAACAAGTATAAATATGTGCTTGAATGGTTTCAGAACCCCGAAAATAGGTGGTACAGTAAGGAAATACCAACAAGGAATGGCAAGACTAAAACAGTAGTCAATAAATTAAAAATAGACGTTGCAGGCGTGCCGCACGTTATAGCCTGGGGCGGTATACACGGTGCAATACCAAAATACAGCGGCAGCGGATATTATTTAATGATTGATGTTACAAGTCTTTATCCGTCGTTAATGATTGGTTTTAATCTGTTAAGTAGGTCGTGTGCAGACCCTAAAAAATACACAGAAATTTATAATACAAATATTGAGATGAAGAAAACAAAAAATCCATTAAGACCAGCGTACAAGTTAGTTTGCAATAAAACATACGGCGGAATGAAAGACAAAAACAACGCCTTATATGACCCACGGCAAGCCAATAATGTTTGTGTTTACGGTCAATTGCTGCTGCTTGATCTGATTGAAAAATTAGAACCGCACTGTCAATTGATACAAAGTAACACCGACGGTTTGCTTATAAAAATGCCTGGTGCTGATACTGAAACAAACAGAGATATATTTTTTAATAAAATAGATGATGTTGTTACAGAGTGGGAAAACAGGACGGGTCTGAAAATGGAATTTGATGAGTATACAAAGATATATCAAAAAGATGTAAATAATTATATTGCAATAGGAATTGACGGAAAACCGAAAAGAAAAGGCGGTTATGTTAAAAAACTCGGCGACCTTGATTATGATTTACCGATAATAAACGACGCTTTAAACAACTATATGATTAACGGAGTCAGCGTTGAAAGTACAATAAATAACTGCAATGAGTTGATAAAGTTTCAGAAAATTGTGAAAGTGTCGAGTAAATATTTATGTGGTTATCATAACGGAAAAAAGCTGAATGAAAAATGTCACAGGGTTTTTGCAAGTCTGAATAATTCGGACGGCTATATTGGAAAACAAAAGTCCAGGGGTGCAACGATTGAAAAATTTGCAAATACGCCTGAAAAATGCTTTATAGAAAACGGCAATATAAACGGCGTTGAAGTCCCTGAAAAGCTGGACAAACAGTGGTATATAAATTTAGCAAAAGAACGCCTGGAGCAGTTTGGAGTTTAAATGTAGATGAAATTATTTAAGGGTTATGTGCCTACTAAAAATAAAAAATGCTTAATCAAATTTAAAAATGCAAGACCAGAAGAACTGCAAACGTACAGGCAAGTTTCCCGACTGCCTGAATTTGCAGGAATACTAAACGACGACGCCGTTTTGATTGATATTGATGATTTTGACGAATCAGAAATATTATTTGATATTGTCAAGGATTATGAAATTAAATGCAGAGTTTACAAGACCACCAGGGGCAAACACTTTTTATTTAAAAATACTAACCTGAAAACGTGTAGGACGCACACACGCCTGGCGTGTGGCTTAACGTCTGATATAAAACTCGGGTGTCGTAATAGTTACAGCATATTAAAATTTGGTGACAAAGAAAGAGAGATATTATATGACATAGAAGAAGATGAGGAATACCAGGAAATACCGAAATTTTTAACACCAGTCAGAAGTAAGATTGATTTTCTGAATATGTCAGCAGGCGACGGAAGAAATCAAAGTTTATTTAATTATATCTTAACACTACAAAGCAATGATTTTTCAGTTGACGAATCAAGGCAATGTTTGGAGATTATAAACGATTATATTTTACCCGATCCATTATCAGATGAAGAACTTGAAACATTAAGTAGAGATGAAGCATTTCAAAAACCAGTGTTTTTTGCTGGTAAATCATTTTTATTTGATAAGTTCGCAACATACTTAAAAAACAGTAAGCATATTAAGCGGATAAATGGCAGGCTGCATATTTACAAGGACGGAATTTATGTTGACGCAGCGGAAGAAATTGAAGCTGCAATGATAGAAAATATACCAGGTTTAAACCGTTCACGCCGTGCCGAAGTAATGTCATATCTTGATATTTTGGTGCGTGAGAATAGCAGGACAGCAGGGGCGGAATACATAGCATTTAAAAATGGCGTGTTTAATATCCATACAAAAGAAATGTTACCTTTTTCCCCTGATTTGGTAATGTTGAATAAAATCAATCACGACTACAACCCAGACGCACAATGTGAAATAGTTGATAAAACACTTGATAAGCTGGCGGTCGGTGATAAAGATATTGTAAATCTGCTGGAGGAAGCCGTGGGATATTGCTTTTTTAGGCGGAACGAATTAAGAAAGTCGTTTATGCTGACAGGCGATAAGAAGAACGGTAAAAGTACATTTTTGGCAATGGTGAAAGAGTTGCTGGGAGATGAAAACACCGCTGCACTTGACTTGAAAGAATTGGGAGACAGATTTTCAAGTGCTTCACTTTTTGGCAAGCTTGCAAATATTGGTGACGACATAGGCGACGAATTTATCGCAAACCCAGCGATATTTAAAAAAATTGTTTCGGGTGACCGAATCCGTGGAGAGTTCAAGGGACAAAAAGAATTTTTCTTCGACCCTTACTGCAAGTTATTTTTTAGTGCGAACAATATTCCACGTATCAAAGATAAGTCGGGGGCGGTAATTGATAGATTAATTATCATACCATTCAATGCAAAATTTGATAAAAGCGACCCTGATTATGACCCATATATCAAATATAAACTAATACAACCAGCCGCCCTGGAGAGGTTAATTGTTCTGGGGTTGCAGGGACTTGAAAGAGTGCTTGAAAACCAGGCGTTCACAACGTCCACAAAGGCACAGAAAGAGTTAAAAGAGTACGAAATAAATAACAACCCGATACTTTTATTCTTTGCAGAAATCGACGCTGACAGCGTGTTGAACGAACCTACAAGCAGCGTTTACAGAAGATACAACGATTTTTGTTTATCAAATAATTTTACTGTTATGTCACAAATTGAATTTAGTAAACAGGTTAAAAAGTATTTTAATTGTGACATCAAAACAAAGTCCGTTAAGGGTAAAAAGTATAGGGTTTTTACGAGGTAAAAAGCTATGAATAATAAAAAAATAATTGCAACGATAACAGGAATAACAATTGCAGCAGCTTCACTTACAGGCTGCACAGAAGCGGAACGAGTGTCTTATAATTTATCAAAGCAAGCTGATAATTTTAATGTTGTAAGGCAGCTTACTGTTATTAATTGTATTAAAGGTGATGTGTTATTTCAGATGACAGGCAAATTATCAATAACAGCCGATACAGAAGATAAGCAGCTTGAAGTCATAGTTGAAGAAAATAATACTTACGTCAAGCATTTTGTGGGACTTAGTGACAATGTGACTTATGTTATAGAGGATTTAAACCTCGGGGCAAATGAAGTTGACAAATACCAGTACACCCTGAATTTTAATCCTGATATGTGGATTCCAGTTAACGTTGAAACGATTGACTAAGGAGAACGAAATGAAAGCAAGATCAAGAAACATTGATATTTTCAATTGTGACCCGAACCGCACTGTTATTATGTCAGCAGGACAGCTTAAAGAAGCGTTTGAAAAGGAATACGACAAACGTTCCGCCGAAGTATTCGACGAATGCAAGAGGGACATAGTCCCTCAGCTTATGGCGGTTTGTATGTTTGAACTTGACACCGAATTTGGATTCAAGAAAAAACGCCTACAACGATTTAAAGACGGCGTTGAAGCGTATTTCCTGACAATGTTAAGCGGCGGTTTTTGTGGTAAAGAGTTTAACACGCAAACTTGTATTGATGTTATGCGTGACAAATACGGAATTAATGTGGAGGTAGAAGACTAATGGCAACTATAAAAGATTTGAAGAGAATGTGCAAAAATATGGCGTGTAAAGATTGTCCGTTGAGTGGTAGCGATGTCAGTGACTGTTGGGTGGGCACTGTCCCTGATGGCTATCCTGATGAGGATATAGATGCAATAGTTGACAAATGGGTGACTGAACACCCTGTTAAAACCTATATGCAGGACTTTTTCGAGAAGTTTCCGAATGCACCTAAAGGCAAAGTGGGAGAGCCAAGGGTTTGTCCACAGGAAATATATCCTGGAATAGATGATATGGCTTGTACATATTGTAGATATCCCGAAGATTGCTTAAAATGTTGGAATCGGGAGATGGGGGTAAACAATGAACAAAACTGATTAAAAAGAACTATTGAAAGTTGTGAAATTTTGAACAAGGAGCTTGAAAAATGAAATATTATAAATTAACTTGCATTAAAGATTTACCAGAAGTTGAAAAGGGATATTCTTGCACTTTTGCCGAAGAGGATTTAGGTAATTATTTCTATTTCGACAAAGATATGGATAAGAGGAATTGCTTACTTCGTTATTACAACGATAGTCGTTTTGTTAAAAAGGAATTAGATATAGATAAGGCTATTCCAAATTTAGTTTGTCCAAAATGCAATAGAAAATCTCTTTTTCCCAAAGTACCGAAAGAATATGATCATTATGATGGCGATGGAGTAACATATTGGTACAAAGATGTTTTTGTGGAATGTGGATATGATGATTGTGATTATCAGCAGAAAATTCAATCTGTGCATACTCGAACGAAAGTTGAATGGTAAAAAGGAGAAAGACAGGTGGAAGAAAATGTTTAAAATAATATTTTTAGCAGTAATTATTCTTGTAGTCGTTGGAGTAATAGCTTTAATAACTATTGTTTTAATAGTGGATAGACAGAGTAAAAAAGTGTTTGATGAAACAAATAAAATATTTAGAAAGGAATTTGAAGATGATTAATGCAGATATAAAAAAGATCGCTGACAAATACGGCTTAGCACATCAGCTTAAAAAGTTTAAGGAAGAGTGTGCAGAAGCTATTCAGGCAGCTATAAAATATGAACTGGCTGTCAATGGTGAATATGATGAAAAAGAAACATATAAGCACCTGGAGGAAGAAATAGCGGACGTGATTATTATGTGCGAACAAATGAAATATTTGCTTGAAGAACACGAAATCACAGCGTACATAAATAGAAAGGTAGAAAGACAGCTTGAAAGAATGTAAATGGTGCGGCAAAAAGTTTGAAGCCGTTCCGCCGTGCAGGAAATATTGTTGCGTGGAGTGTGCAAAAGCAGGCGGCAAAAAAGTTAAACAAATTTATAAGCGTGAACACCCTGAAAAGGTGAAAACATATAACAAACGTAAAATATCATACTGCAAAATATGCGGCGTTGAATTGCCGCACGGCAAACAGCAATATTGCCTTGACTGTTTGCTTAAAGACTACATAAAAGCAAAAGAAGAGGACCGAAAAGCACACGAACACCTGGTTAAAGCATACTCCCGTCTTAGTTGCCGTGGATACGATAAAGAAGCTATTGAATATGAAATCGAACAGAGGGGGTATGACTTATAGACCCTATGAAGAAATGCCCCGTTTGTGGAAAGATGTATATTTTACGACCGTATCACGTTTACAGACAGCAGCAAAAACGACACGGAAAATATGTTTGCTCCTGGAAATGTGCAAGAGTAGGAGTGGAACAGGTTCACAATTCGTTAACAACTGAAAAGCCGTGTTTTTGTAAGTATGACGGTGGGGACAAATGCAAGATATTAATAAAAAAGAATGTGAAAATTGTAAATTTAAACAAACAATAACAGATAATTCATAATAGTATAAGATCGGTATAAGATGAATGAAAAATGCGTTACCGTTAAAAAGCCTATAAATAGGGATTTTTTAAGATTTGCGGTATAAGATGATTTTAAATGCGTTACCGTAAATTATGGCTATTTTAAGCGATTTTATCGCTTAAAAACGCCCTGCGGTATAAGATGGAACACATTTTCTATTACTTGCAACAGTTTTAAAATCATCAAAAATTTTCGATGATTTTATAATAATAAAAGAATATAGTAATTATCTTAGTTATCTTATACCGTTCACAGAATGTTAATATTTATATTTTACTGAGGTGCAGCGAATGAAGATTGAAGAAATCATAAAAAAGACCGTGAATGAAACTGTTAAAAAGCTAAAGTCTGAAAGCTTATTACAAGACGCATACAAGAGAACCGAAAAGCATTTAAAAAATTATCCTGACTGGAAAAAAGATAAAATGCACGAAGACGAATGTTTGAAGATCGAGAACGCCTTGAAAACAATTGAAAAAGATTGCTATTACAGCATTATTGAATATAAGTATTTTGATAATATGACGCTTGAAGAAATAGCTGAAATTTTTGATGTTGATGTAAGCACGGTGTCAAGACAAAGACATAGACTTATAACCAGGTTAAAATGGTTATTGTTTCCCGAGGATTTTTAACAATGATAAAAGCAATAATATTTTTATTTGCTATTGCCGTTATATCGGTAATGTTGTTTGAGTGAATTTAAACTGATTTTTAATCGGTTTAAATGAAAGTCAGTTTAAACTGACAGAAAGTCAATAAAAATAAGTTTAAATAATAGCCGTCAGAACGCCTACAAGGGCGTATGACGGTTTATTTTTGTTTATAGGATAAATTATACCACAAACATTTGAAAACCGTTTACAAGGCTTTACAGCGTATCAATGCAAAAAAGCCGCAAATTGCTAACCGTGTACAATGCAAAAGTATAGTAGTATAATATAATTAGCAAATAAAGGAAGAAGGAACAGTTTGAACACTGAAATATGGGTTGCTGTTTGTTCACTGCTGGGAACGGCACTCGGGACATTCAGCGGTTTGAATATGATAAATTACAGGCTGAAACAGCTTGAAACGAAAGTTGAAAAGCATAATCACCTGGTAGAGCGTCAATATGATATTGAAAAAATAACAGCGGTATTGACGGAAGAAGTAAAAGTTGCGAATCACAGAATAGGAGATCTGGAGAAGAAAATATGAAGTTTACAAAACAGACATTGAAAAGAATGCTCAGAACGTTTTTTCAAACTGCAATAGGTGTTATTGCAGTTGGTATAACAGCCGTTGACTTCACAGAAATTTCAGCGGCAAAAACAGGATTAATTGGTTTGGGTGCTGCTGCATTTTCAGCAGGACTTTCCGCCCTTATGAATTTGGAGAGTGATAAAAATGAAAAAGGGAATTGACGTATCACACCATAACGGCACTATTGATTGGAATAAAGTAAATACTCAATTTTGCATAGTAAGAGCAGGATATGGCAGGGAAACTTCTCAAAAAGACCTATGTTTTGAGAGGAACTATAACGGCTGCAAGGCGAAAAAAATTCCAGTCGGTGCATATTGGTATTCATACGCAACAAGTGCAGCCGAAGCTGCAAAAGAAGCCGAAGCGTGCTTGCAGGTTATTGCAGGAAAACAATTTGAATATCCTATATTTTTCGATATTGAAGAAAAGAAACAGTTTGCACTTGGCAAGGCTGCTTGTACAGCAATTGCAAAAGCATTTCTCGATAAAGTTGAAAAAGCTGGTTATTATGTAGGAATTTATTCAAGCAAAAACGGACTTGAAAATTACATTGATGAATCAGTAAGAAAACGCTATGCGGTATGGGTTGCAAATGTTGGTGTATCTCAAACAAGTTATAAAGGTGCTGCAATGTGGCAGTATTCCTGGATTGGTAAACATTCAGGGATTAAAGGCGACGTTGATTGTAATTACTGTTATATTGATTATCCGTCAATCATTAAAAGCAAGGGGTTGAATGGGTTTACTGTTGATAAATCAACAGTAAATAAAACAAATACATCAGTCAATAAATCGACTGATGGAAAAGCAAGTACAAGCAAGATTGCAGCAGGGCGAAAAATCCAGCTTGACCATATGAATTTATATGTTTCGAGTGACGCACCGAAGCGATCAATAGTTTTAACTGGTTTTTACTACATATCAGACGGAAAAGTTATAAACGGTCGCTTGAGGATAACATCAAAACCAGGTGCAGCGGTTATCGGCTGGATTGATAGAAAATTTGTGAAAGAATCTGGTTAAATGACAGAACCGAAAATAAAGCCGCAATTTAAATTGTTTGCAACTTATTATATGGGTGAATGCCTGGGAAATGCTGAAAAATCCGCACTCAAAGCAGGGTATTCAAAAAACTATGCAAGAGGCAATGCACACAAATTGTTGGCGAGAAAAGATGTACAGCAATATATGCAATATTTGAAAGAGTTGCAGGAAAAAGACCCGTCAAACGTTGCCTTACATATTGCAACAGTTTCAGACATTCAAGCGTTTTGGACAAACGTTATGAATGATGAAGATGAAATGATAAAAAACAGATTAAGAGCGTCGGAACTTCTTGCAAAAGCGAGGGGTATGTTTACAAATGATTGGTAGGTGATTTTATGGCACACGAAAAAGTTTATGCGATTTGCGAAGACAAATGCTGGGAAGAAACTATGACAAAACAGCAGATTGAAGACAAAATATCAGCAGAAACTTCGGAAACTGCAACAACACTAACTAACTTAATAAGTAGTGTTGAAACCACAATTGAAACAAATATAAGAATAAAGACTTATAGTTCATACGATCAGGTGCCGAATTGTCAGGGTGTAAATGATATGCGTAAGGTCGCACAGAATATGGCAAAGCCGAGTGTACTTGTAAGATATATCAACGACCCGAATTTACCAGGCGGTGGAAACGGTGTATTAACTATAAGAACAAACACAACGACAAATACAGCTATGTTTACGTTTGAACCAGTAACTAATCAGAATACATACGTTTGTCATTTCTTTGCTGCTGATAGTAGTAACTGGATAAATACTGCTATGACGTGGGAACAAATTCCATCAAGTGCCGATCTTACTATTATTAATAATCAAATTGCAAATTTATCTGCTGAAATAGAAAAGCTTAAAAAATGATTAGTAATTTTTATAGGTCGAAGCCGTGGGTTGATTTAATGGCGGTTATACGTCTGGAGCGTGGCAATATATGTGAACATTGCGGCAAGCCTATTGTCAAAAAATATGACGCAATAGGACATCACAAAATCGAGCTGACAGAGGAAAACGTTGAGGACGCAAATATATCCTTGAATCCTGATAATATAATGCTGGTACATCACAGGTGTCACAACATCATACATAACAAGCTGGGCATTAACGCAAAGCAGGTATATCTTGTATATGGGTCACCGTGTAGCGGTAAAACAACGTGGGTGCGTGACAATATGAGTGCAGGCGATTTAATTATTGATATGGATAATATATGGCAATGCATAAGCGGTCAGGACAGATACAGCAAGCCTAACAGGTTGAAGGGTGTTGCGTTTATGGTTCGTGATAACCTTATAGACGCAGTCAGAGTAAGGCGTGGCAACTGGTTAAATGCTTATATAATAGGCGGTTATCCGTTAATAGGAGAGCGTGAGCGGCTTATTAAGGCACTCGACGCAAGAGAAATATTTATTGATACAGACAAAGAAACGTGCATTAAGAATTTATATGATAATTCAAATGGGCGTGATTTGGTACAATGGGAGAATTTTATTTCCGATTGGTGGGAACGGTACTCCCCCCACGTATCCTGAAAATAATTTACTTGGGGAAC
>ERZ808278.279-NODE-279-length-39153-cov-4.547087_pt1 | contig 39153 bp, 27 predicted proteins | sample MGYA00521239_ERZ808278 | MGnify/ENA primary metagenome ERZ808278 (study PRJEB31516, sample SAMN03275600) | gut metagenome | biome: mammalia-associated habitat; material: feces | host: Papio cynocephalus | place: Kenya | collected 2012-07-17 ... | reverse complement strand
TAAATAGGATCAAGCTCGCCATCTGCTCCTGGTTCACCTGTTTCATTATCCAGTTGATCGGTTACATAGGTTACTGGATCGATGCCATGCTTGTTAACATAGATACCATTTTCTGCTGTTGCATAGCTGGCTAATGTATCTTCTAGTTCTGTACTGTCAGAGTCAGAAAGAAATACCATTATGCTTCCGTCATCGTTGTATGCTGGCTCTGCAAATGTATAGGCGTTGGTCATGATTGTTTCTAATTGGTTCTTATATGTTGCATTGCCATTTCCAGCAACGCCACCTTCCCAATCTCTTTCGAAATTTTTCAGATAGTCTCTTTCTTCCAGACCTGCTTCCGTAGCTTCGATAAGCATAATTTCATCGGCAAGGGTTTTTACTTGGTATTTACGTCCTGCACCACTTGATGCATTCGACCAGTAGTCATTAATCTCATCCCAGTATCCTTGCTTAAACTCTTTTCCATATTCAATACTTGCAATGGTGGTTTTATAGCTAAAGAACAATACTTTAAGCACAAACCTGATTCCAACCGAACCTTTAATGAAAATAGTATTCCCAAGTCTTGTTTTGTTACTTTCTCCAAAGTTAACCATATTAAGCATTGCAGTCGTATCTCCTGCTTGGATTCTTCCAAATATACCAATTTTTATGGCAAAGAATTTTGCGTCTACTCCAATACCTGCAAATGCTTCTATTCCTACTGCAAGACCGATTCTTGTTAAGAAATCCGTTCCGTTGTTATCTTCTGTATAGGTAAATGCTACATTAACGTCCATGTTTACAGTTCCAAATAAAGATAAATTATAACAGAAAGGCAAAGGACCTACCATAGCAACTCCTCCAAAGAGTTCCTTCTCTAATTTTAGACCTGCATTGATACCTCCGCCAACAAACAGGAATCCCCATTCATCTTCCTTATCATCATAAATCAGGTTTCCCATTAAATATCCACCGTATGTCAACTCAACTGGACCTAATTTTCTCTTAAATGGATCCTTTTTCTCTTCCTCCTTCTTTTTCTCCTCTGTCTTATTATTGTTATCTTGGTGTTTTAGAGTATAACTTCCACCATTCTTCGTCTCACCTTTACTTACATTAGTTATACTTTTTTTCTCTTTATCGTATTGTTTCTTCTTTTCATTCCAGTCCTCACCAATCACATCACTAGACGACTCTGTGCTGGCATCTTCTCCTATCTGTATCACTGTATGGAACACCTTTGAATTTTCTGTTGGACTAATAATAATTGTAACAGGAACTCCCAAATCAGCTTCAATTCCATTCATAAAAATGGAGGCTGCTTTGACTTTCTTATCTTTTATAGATTTTCCTACAACACCTCCCACATCAAATCCATGTGAAAGTACAGACATGGTATCTTCTGCTGCGGCATTTATATTTTCATCGTTAACCTGATCAACATTAGATGTATTGGAACATGTAAATGTACTTGCAAGTTCTTTGACTGGCGCATCTTTTCGATTGAATACTGTCTTGATGGCTGTTTCTCCACTGGATTTTATTCCTTTCACCTTTTCTCCAGCAGGTGCTATCCAAGAGTTAATGTCACTCTTGTTCATGGTCCATGTTGTCTTAATTACAGGCATGTCGGAAAAAGGATAATCCATTACTTCGTTTACCTGTTTCACTGGCTGGAAGTCATCTGAATCCTGATAATAAACCTCATATATTTTACTATCTGGTTTTACTGTCCCCATTCCATATTCAAATTCAGAACCATTTCTATCTGTATACTTTACAAGTTCCCTCTTTACTTCTTCTCCCCAGTATAAGGTTTCTGTCACCAGTTCAGCTTTTGGATACTGGAAACTGATACCTACTGAATTCGTATCTCCATATACATTGGTTACATTTGAAAGTAAATTAGATTCCCTTTCATACTGGTAAAATTCCTGAGTATTAATAACTGGTTTGTGAATTCCGTTGTCCGCCTTACGAAGCTTTACATTTTCCATGCAGTTTTTCGCTAACAGATTATAATCCACACTGGTATCAATGGTAATAATCTGTGGCTCATATGCCTGTTTTACCTGTTCTGCATCTTCTTCCTTCTGGAATTTTAATTCTATTTTATATACAAGTTTATCAGCAGTTGTAATTCTACGATCTGTACTTGTTTCTTCCTCTTTGGTGTAGAACTGGGTTGAATCAAAATAGACTGTCAGTTTTCCACTTGCATCTGTTTTAAATTCTTGATCTTCTTTTCCATCCTTCACATGTTTGGAATCCATGCCAAGTCCAGCTGTATAACAATATTTATTATTTTTAAATACACCACCTCTTATCCAGACTGTCTTATCTGCATACGGTGCACCAGTTTCATCTGTAATATACAGGTCTGCTTTCGCAACACTAATCAGCATAAAATTATTAACTGGATAATTCTGTAGCTTGCTGATATCCTGTTCACCTGTTACTAAGTTGATGTTGGCAATTGTCCCAATATATGCTTCTCCATCTTTTTCAGAAAAACAGCTCACATCACTTCTAATTCCACTTGGTTCATATAGAGCAAGTTCTCCGTTCTCATCACTCTGTACACTGCATGTTTCACCATTTCCATTGACGTACTCAACCATTGTAGTTGTACCTGGAAGGAACTTAAACAGATAGAACTGGTCTTTTACACTCTTGGATGTAATGGTAATCTCACTGCTCATACCGGTTCTTACCTGAGTTGCCTTAATGACAGTTTCCCCATCACTTAATCCTACTGCCATAAAATTATCACTTGGTGAATAACTTACATAACTATATGATTTTATATTGGAATACGCTCCACCTTGCCGGTAATTCAATGTGGTTGGCGTTTTCATCTGGTCTACATTTTCTTTCTCATTATCTTTCTTAGACACTTCCCAGCTTATCTGGTCGGAAATCTGTCCCCATACATAATCTCCGTAGTTAATACTTACCACGGCTGAGAGATTGATATCCTTGCTAAGACTGTCCACAGATAGCTTTTCTCCATCCAGGCAAATAGTCTTTTTATCTTTACTTAACAATTCTTCAATTTTATTATGGTTATCTAATGTGGTTATATTTTTGTCTGTTATTCCTGATTTATTTTTTCCATTTACTGCATTCACCAGAATATCCAAAGCATCATGATTATACACATAGAACATAAAGCTGTCTGTTGATGGTACTTCCTGCCCCTTTGCCGCGATACTTGCCCTTGCTACATAAGTCTTTTTCAAGGTGCCTTTTACTGCATCCGGTTTCCATGTGAATACATTTTTGCCTTGTTCTAACGGTGCATGGAACACTTCTGTACCCTCGGAATCCACAATAGATAAGCTGGTATATGAAATAGCTTCCTTTTCCATAGATGCTTCACAGCTTATGGTAAGTTCATCCGTATCCAGAATACTATAACTTTCCTGCTTTCCAAGACTTACACTTGGACGCTGTGGAAGGATAGAAATTCCTGCTGTTGTTGTAAGGGTGCTGTAAACTGGTTCTGTTTTTCCTTGCTCTATGCTGGAACCTAATGTTTGCGCACTTATGGTTAAAACATAATCTGGCGCACTGGTACCTGAAATTCTGTTTAAAATTCCTTCCGGAATTCTCATCTGGGAAATTCGTTTTTTACTAGTTGACTGCTCCTTCTTTTCATATATTGGCTTTCCATCTGCATTTCCATTCTGATCTGCTTCAAATACTTTGATTGTAAATTCTGTTGGGAACTGGTCTTCTTTCACGCCTCCTAACAAATCTAATTTTTTTGCTTCTTCTGCATTTCTCTCTGTAACATTACTGCTAAAGCAGATATCCAGACCTGCTCCTTTTAAGCATCTGAACATAGCCTGTTCACTAGAAGCAGAAGGAATCTTTAAAAATGGTTCTTTCCCTGCTTCACAGTGCAATGTGACACTTCGGCATACTTCTACTGGTTGGAACCCTTCTATGACATCGTTTAATGCATATAAGGTGAAATAAACTCCACCTGCTTTTCCTGTTGGAACAATCTGCATGGCTGCTTTTCCATCTGTTCCATATTGTGAGCCATCATCTCCCACATATTTATCAGGATATTTTACCGTGGCAATGCTTTCATCTGAACTTACCCAGATTAAATTGTCTCTTCCACAGAATGAAAAGTCTTCCTCTGCAAACTCTGCTGTCAGGCTTAATTCATCTCCCTGCACATAAAAAGGCTTTGTAATATATGGATTATCTATCTCATACATCGTTGTGGTAATGGCTGCGTTCTTTTCTGTCCCTTCCCTAAGTGTTAAGATTTCCTTCTCCCCGTCTATTTCTCTATTAACAGAACTATATTTCTTTGTTTCGCTCTCTTCTTCTCCACTTACTACATAATCAGGATTATCCTTGCCATCTGTTACAGCATGGGTAATATCTTTATCATATACCTGATGGTAGCTTACAAGATCCTCCACATGTTCTGCCAGTTCACTCCAGTTTGATAAGAATGGATGATCAGTAGGATACACAATTTTTGCTGCACCTGGATATACAAATACTGCATGTTTAACCTGATAGTAATAAACAGTCTCAATTCCCCTGCTTGTCTGCCCAATCATCAATGGAGCTTCTTTATCATCCTTTATGTAATTCAATGTACTTCCCACATCTGGATCCATAAATAGCTCTGCATAATCAATTCGGTCTTCATTTCCCACATTTAACTTTGGTTTATAATGTGCAACTAAAGCAACCGGTACTTCATTTGTCTCCGTAGTCTCACCTAACTGGGCTACTACGTACAATGGAATTCTGGTAGTCCCCCCATCTACAGATACATACATGGATTTTACATATTCCGTAATCTGATATTTAGTTGGATCTGCATACATGGAATACGCCGTATTTGCCAATGCTTCCTGTACTTTCTCACCACTTTCTAAATCCTTTCGTTCCTTTAGTTCCAGCCCTGCAATTTCAGCACAGTTGCTTTGGATCCATTTCCTATAAGCCCCATTTTCATCCTGGTTCACAGTAAGCACTTCTGTTACCCACTGTTTTGCTGGAACCTCTCCATCGAGCATACAGTTAATTTCTATAAAACTTGCATCTTTGTATCCACGAAGTTTACACTGTTCATTGGAACGGACTATTTTACCCGGAAAATCTGTCATTGCTTTTTCTATATCAAATACAGTATTGCTCTGACCTGGTATTCTCAGCAATGTGTTAGAATAACTCCTAGTTCCGTTCATTTCTAATTTTGTAATTCCAGGAATTGATCCACTTGGCATAATAGGTACATTGTATAAAAATACACAGCTGTCTCCAGTCGTGCCTTTTTCCTCTGGTGTTAAAACAGTACCATCTGCCAGATAAAGCTTCAATGCACTGTCAAATTTTATTTTCTCATCAAAGGTAGCTGTAATAGGCACACCTTGCCCCGCATAAAATGTTCCGCCTGGAATAGAAAGTCCAGTCAGATTCACATTTTCATGAACTTCTTCAATAATAAGAGACAATTGCCTTCCACCTATATAAGAACATTGTGCATTTTTTGGCCATGATTTATCAGTGTTAAATCCCATACAGCTTTTCACTTGCCATTTTGCATCCGTCGCAAACTTTCTTCTTCCTAATTCTTTCGTAAAATTTCCCAATGTGCTACTATGTACCGCAGGACTTGACCAGTCACCAGTAAGTTTACCATTGGTACCATAGTAGTTATGATAATATTCATTTCCATTTTCTGAAAAAGTGTCTTCTCTTAGGGAATGCATAACAGAATCCTTTTTTTCCCAGCAGAACATCACATTTGCTGCTGGACCAAATTCAACTGTATACTTATTATCTCCCCACTTATTTACATATTGTTGAATCATCTCATAGGTAATCTCATAGTTCAAAACATCTCCTTCTATTGTCCAGTCATACCCATCAACTTTCATCTTTCCTTTTTGACTGGAAACTGGATCCTTGGAAACCGTATGTATATATTCCATTGCATCATATTTTGTAATGCTGATTGGTACTGTCGCACTTTTTCCACCTGATTCGTTTCCTGAAAATAAAGCATTCTCTATATCGTAACACTGCACATAAAATTTTCTTTCGCCGTTGCGTTCACCACTGTTACCCCAATAAGTAACAGTAAAATCTCCATTGTCCACTCCTGCTGGAATGGTGACTTCTCCACTTCCCGTTGCTGTTCCTGTTCCTGATACTGCACGGTATTGGAATGTCACAGGAACTTCCTGCTTCGCTGTCAGTTTTACATGGCATGTAATATTCTGCGCAAATCCATTCTCTCTTATTGTACTGTTATTTGGTGTAACAGTAACTCTTACCTGATGATTCACCCCAGCACCGAATGTGGTTTGTGATGGTGCTCCACTAACATTAAGCCCACTGGACATAATCTGTGCCTTTAATGAATTTAAACTGTCCTGATACTTTTTCTCGTTACTTTTGTCAATGATAACACCTGTATCCATAAAGTCCTGCGCTTTCTGAATTTCCTCTCTGGCTTTTAACAGAGCATTGACTTCTTCCCATTTCAGCGCTATCCCATCAATTACTACTTTTCCACTTTGATGCTTTTCTGCCTCTTTCATTAACTGTTCTTCTGTAAGTTTCTTTCCTTCTACTTCATATGTACCGCCAATAACAGGCATTCCTGTTTCATCTACTAGTCCCTGGCTATAAAGCTTATCCAGAACATCTTCTGCCCGTTCCCCCTCAGAGCAAAAATTCTGCAATTCGCTTATAATCGTTTCATTGTAATGGGTTTCTAGTTTTGTAACAGTTTTCCTGTCCATTGCACTTACAGGTGCATGGACACTTGACATTGCCACAGCAGAAGCCAGAAGCATTGCCAAAAACCGTTTTTGCAACATCTGCACTTTTCCTTTCATATTTAATATCCTCCTTTTCTTGTACATCTCCGAATTTACTTTAGAGATACATGCAATATTATATCATATAACATTTAAATGAAAAGGAATTAAATAAAAAATCGGAACTTTAAGACAAATAAAAGATTGCTTCATTGTACAAAAATGTATAAACAACATTCTGACTTTCAAGTTCATCTGTCCAGAAAATAAAAACCTCTAAGGCTGCTATAGTAAATACCATACCAACTTTAGAGGTTTTGCATCATCATATTCTTTTTAATCTTACATGGTTTTTCATTCTCAAACCCTATCGTTCCACACTATAGTTAGGAGCTTCCTTCGTAATATGAATATCATGTGGATGACTCTCTTTTAAGGAAGCGGCAGAAATCTTAACGAATTTTCCATTCTCTTTTAATGCCTCTATTGTAGCAGTTCCACAGTAACCCATACCAGAACGAATACCACCGATTAACTGGAATACGGTATCTTCTACTGTACCTTTGTATGCAACACGACCTTCAACGCCCTCAGGAACTAATTTCTTAGCATTTTCTTGGAAATATCTGTCCTTGCTTCCATTTTCCATAGCACCGATAGATCCCATACCACGGTATACTTTATATTTTCTACCCTGGAATAATTCAAACGTTCCTGGGCTTTCGTCACAACCTGCAAAGATACTACCCATCATACATACGTTAGCACCTGCTGCAATTGCTTTTGTCATATCTCCAGAATATTTGATACCACCGTCTGCGATAATTGGAATATCATATTCTTTTGCAACTTCATAGCAGTTCATAATAGCTGTTACCTGAGGAACACCGATACCTGCAACAACACGTGTTGTACAGATAGAACCAGGTCCAATACCAACTTTAACAGCGTCTACACCAGCTTTAATTAAATCTCTTGTAGCTTCACCTGTTGCTACGTTACCAGCGATAATCTGTAAGTCAGGATAAGCTTCTCTTACCATTTTTACAACTCGTAATACGTTAGCGGAATGTCCATGTGCTGTATCAATAACAATAGCATCGACTTTTGCTTTCACAAGTGCGTCAACACGATCTAAGATGTTTGCTGTAACGCCAACACCTGCTGCACAAAGCAATCTGCCTTGAGAATCTTTTGCCGATAAAGGATATTTAATTTGTTTTTCAATATCTTTAATCGTAATAAGACCTTTTAAGTTTCCGTCTTTGTCTACAATAGGAAGTTTTTCTTTTCTTGCACTTGCAAGAACTTTCTTAGCTTCCTCTAATGTAATGCCTTCCTGTGCGGTAATTAAGCCTTCAGAAGTCATACATTCTTTGATTTTACGAGAAAAATCTGTTTCAAATTTTAAATCTCGGTTTGTGATAATACCAACTAATTTTCTACCTTCTGTAATTGGCACTCCGGAGATACGGAACTTAGCCATTAAGTTGTTTGCATCTTCAAGTGTATGTTCAGGAGATAAATAAAATGGGTCTGTAATAACACCATTCTCAGAACGTTTTACCTTGTCAACTTCTTCTGCCTGCGCCTCAATTGACATGTTTTTGTGGATTACACCGATTCCACCCTGTCTTGCCATGGCAATCGCCATTCTGTGTTCTGTTACTGTGTCCATACCTGCACTCATCATTGGAATATTCAAAGTAATCTTCTTTGTAAGCTTTGTTCTTAAATCCACCTGATTTGGAATTACTTCTGAATAACCAGGCACTAATAAGACGTCGTCAAATGTAATGCCTTCACCGATTATTGTACCCATTTTAAACCCTCGCTTTCTTTAGTCTGTAAATCGTCAATAAATAGTCTGAAAATTATATCATTTCTTAATTGATTTTTAATAATTTTCAAAAGTATAACGAAAAGTCAATCCATTGTCAAGGTTATATTCCCTTAATGACTTATTAGAAATACTAATATCTTTATTAGTTTGCTATTTTTTTACCTTACTTGGTGCTTTATTGTACATGCATTCCACCATCTTTTCAGTTGGTTTGAAGAACACTTTCATTTGGCTGGATTCTGTAGATGCAATCATCATATAAGCATCTCTTACATTGTCACTGTAATCTTTTATGGTACGAATGGATGGATTGTCAAACTCTGCTCTTCTCTCTGGAGATGCGATTACTTCTACATTCTCCATATCTACTTTTAACATGCTTTTTCTCTTTGCTCCTCCTGTAATACGGTCAAAATCAAATTCTCCGTCACAGAATATGTATTCATATTCTATGTTACTCAATCTTGGCCAAGCATATATCACTGCCACTGCAAGCAATCCTGCTAGTGGTGCAAAAAGTGAACTTCCGCTTACTACTGCCAAGAGCAATGAAAAAACAAGCAAAACAATTAATAATACTTTTAGGAAAACAGATTTGAATGGCGGCTTTACTTTTACACCAGCTTCTGCATATAATTCGTTCATTGTAATCCTCCTTAAATTTGTATGCTATCTTCTATTATACCTAATTTTATTTAAGGAAACAAATAAATTGTTTCTAAAATCCAAAAACAAAATTTCTTCGACACATCAATTCCTCCGCCCTCAATATCGTGTTAAATTTTAAAGTATAAATTTATATCAAAGGTCAAAGACCTTTTGACACCCTAATCCTATAAGTAAAAAAACGGCCATCTAAGACCGTTTTCCCTCTTTTTTGCTATATATCATTTAACTTTATATCATCCTTTGGCATTACACGGGTTAAGAAACAATCAAATTGTGGAACTGTAAAATCAATTTCTGCATACCCTGTGGCATAAATCAGTCCTTTGTTAATCAACTGAGCCCGAATAGGAGACACTCTGCTTGTATTATCCTCTCCCATAATCTTCGCTACATTTGCTATGTTACACGGAAGGTCTCCACATTTCACCATTGCGAACATGAAAAGTTTTTCCTTTCTTGTACATCTCTCATATCTTACTCGAAAGAATCCATTATCTAACTTATGATAAAATTCTGCTTCGCTCGCTCGCACATCTTTTAATGAAATAATATCTTCAGTTGTATTATCCCATATTATTTTACAGAATTGCTGAATAAAGTACGGATACCTATGGGTAATTTTCACAATCCTGTCCAGTGCCTTTTCCTCATATGATACACCAATATCCTTTTTTGCTGGCTCGCAAATTGCTAACTTTGCATCTTCACAAGACAATGCATCTATTTCTTCAAATACAAATAACCTTTCGGAATAGGATTTAGCATCTCCTAGTTCTTTAAAAACCTTTGGCAACCCAGCTCCAAAAATCATAATAGGAAGACGTTTTTGATTTACCCGATGAATTGCATTAATTAAAGCTTCTAATTCATCTCTCTTTAGGTATTGAATTTCATCTATAAAAAAACATATCGTATTCTCTGATTTATTGGCTGCATTTCCTAATGCAACAAAAACATCGGTTAAACCATCCGATAAATTCGTTATGACTTCAAAATCATCATCTGTATTTTGCAATGCTGCTGTCAAGTTACCGTCCTTTGGACTAAATGTAATGGTGAATGATTTTATAATTTCCTTTGCTTTCTGAGTAAAGGCTTCTGCTTTTCCTTTCATACTGATATCACGTATAAACTTTGTAGAAGTACTAATGATCTGAGATATAAAGCCTTCTTTTTCCTTTATTTCAATATGCTCATATAGAATGCCATTTTCTTCTGCAATTTCTTCAATTCGATTCAGTAAAACTGTTTTTCCTACTCCGCGTAATCCATAGTATATGACGGATTGCTGTGGATATCTTTGAATTAAAGCTGCCATACTGTTCTGTGCTCTTCTGATAACTTCATCTCTTCCTGCAATAAAGGAAGGCATAAAGCCCGCTCCTGGTGTATATGGATTTACAAATCTCATTTTCACTGGCTCCTTCCAATATGATCTTATACCTATCTTACCATTGTTAATGAGAAATCTCAATAGTTATAGAATCCCTCTAACCCATCCATAAAATCAAGAAGAAAGGTATTCCATTGATATCTTCACAACAGAATACCTTTCTTCTATAAACATTTATATTTTAATTATTACATCATTCCCATTCCAGGAGCACCTGCTGGCATTGCTGGAACATCTTCTTTAATTGTTGCTACAACAGATTCTGTTGTTAATAAAGTAGAAGCAACGGATGTAGCATTTTGTAATGCACTTCTTGTTACTTTGGCTGGGTCAAGGATACCTGCAGCAACCATATCAACATATTCTTCTGTTAATGCATTGAAACCTGTACCTGGTGCACTTTCTCTTACTTTATTGATAATTACAGAGCCTTCAAGACCTGCATTGTAAGAAATTGTGAATAAAGGAGCTTCTAATGCTTTTAAGATAATCTGAGCACCTGTCTTTTCATCACCTTCTAAAGTTGCAACTAATTTGCTAACTTCTTTGGAAGCGTGGATGTAAGCAGAACCACCACCTGCGATGATACCTTCTTCAACCGCAGCTCTTGTAGCAGCTAGGGCATCTTCCATACGCAACTTAGCTTCTTGCATCTCTGTTTCAGTAGCAGCACCTACACGTACAACAGCTACGCCACCTGATAATTTAGCAAGTCTTTCTTGTAATTTTTCTTTATCAAATTCAGAAGTTGTTTCTTCGATTTGAGCTTTAATCTGAGCGATTCTAGCGTCGATTTCTTCTTTTTTACCTTCACCGTCAACGATGATTGTATTTTCTTTCTGAACTTTAACGGATTTTGCACGTCCTAACTGATCTAATGTAGTTTCTTTTAAGTCTAAACCAACTTCGTCAGAAATTACAGTACCACCTGTTAAGATTGCGATATCCTGTAACATTGCTTTTCTTCTATCACCATAACCTGGAGCTTTAACAGCAACAACTGAGAAAGTACCACGTAATTTGTTAATTACTAATGTTGATAATGCTTCGCCTTCAACGTCTTCTGCGATAATTAATAATTTTGCACTATTTTGAACTACTTGCTCTAATAGTGGTAAGATTTCCTGAATGTTAGAGATTTTCTTATCTGTAATTAAGATGTATGGATTTTCAAGATTTGCTTCCATCTTATCCATATCTGTAGCCATGTATGCAGATACATATCCACGGTCAAACTGCATACCTTCTACTAAATCTAATTCTGTTTTCATTGTTTTAGATTCTTCAATTGTGATAACACCATTGTTTGAAACTTTTTCCATGGCGTCTGCTACCATTTCACCAACAGATTCATCACCAGCGGAAATTGCTGCAACTTTAGCGATTTGTTCTTTACCAGTAATAGAAGAACTCATACCAGCAATTGCTTCTACTGCACAATCAGTAGCTTTTTTCATACCTTTTCTTAAGATGATTGGGTTAGCGCCTGCTGCTAAGTTCTTAACACCTTCATGAATCATAGCTTGAGCTAATACAGTAGCTGTTGTTGTACCATCACCAGCAACATCATTTGTCTTAGTTGCAACTTCTTTTACTAACTGAGCGCCCATGTTTTCAAAAGCATCTTCTAATTCGATTTCTTTTGCAATAGTAACACCATCGTTTGTGATTAATGGAGCACCGAAAGATTTATCAAGAACAACGTTTCTTCCTTTTGGTCCCAATGTTACTTTCACTGTATCTGCTAATTTATTAACACCTGCTTCTAAAGCTGCACGAGCTTCTGCACCATATTTAATTTCCTTTGCCATAACCAATTCCTCCTAATTATGATTGAATTCTCTATACAAACAAATTTGTAATTTTTATTATTAATCTTCTACAATTGCTACGATATCGTTTTGTTTTACGATAATGAATTCTTCACCATCTAATTTTACATTTGTTCCTGCATATTTTTGATATATAACTTTATCGCCAGCTTTTACTTGCATTGTAACTTCTTTACCATCTACAACACCGCCAGGACCTACTGCAACAACTTCAGCCTGCTGTGGTTTTTCCTGTGCTTGACCTGGTAATACGATACCTGATTTTGTTGTTTCTTCTGCTTCTAATTGTTTTAACACTACTTTGTCGCCTAAAGGTACTAATTTCATGATTATTTCCTCCTTATATCTAAATCTAATTGTTTTCTCTGTGTTGTTAGCACTCGCATTAACTGAGTGCTAACTTTTAAACATATATTAGTCAATTTTCTAGTTTTGTGCAACTTATGATGTGTTGTAAAATAAGTGTCTTTATGGCTTAAACTCTTCTATTCTTTTATTTTCTCCTGTTTACTCATTTTTTCTTTTTTCTTCATAGGAGTATATCCATCTAATCAGTATTTTATGCATTCTATTCTATTGTATACATTGTATTCTTAGTTATGCTATAATATTCTTACCTACATTACCTGCAATAGAAAGGATGAGTGGCTTGAAAGAAAAACTATATACCATTCCCGTTACAGACGCCTTCCAGAAAGACAGTGAATGTCCCCTATGTACTATGTTTCATGAGTTAGAAACTCAGAGCATTGAATATACCATGGGTCCAAGCTACATGGAAGACGATACCCGTGCTGAAACAGATAAGGCTGGATTCTGTCAGAAACACATTAAACTGATGTATGCCAATCAGAATCGACTTGGTATCTCTTTGATTCTTGGCACACACATGGATGAAGTCATAAAGAACTTAGAACGATTAAGCAAAAATGGAAAACCAGCAACAGGTTCACTATTTAAGAAGCCTGCTTATACTGATGTGAAATCCTACATAGATTACCTAGAAGGAAATTGTTTTGTATGTAACCGGATCAATAACACATTTGAACGTTATATTGCTACTATCTTCTATTTATATAAAACGGAAGAAGATTTTCGTAATACATTTCGTTCATCAAAAGGTTTTTGTACGAAACATTACGGTATGCTTTACCAGATGGCTGGCAGCAGCTTAAACGGTACAACCTTAAATGAGTTTATTGATGATTTAAACAAGTTATACCTGGAAAATATGAAACGAGTCAAAGAAGATTTGGAATGGTTCCGAGATAAATTTGATTATCGGAATCAAGATGCGCCTTGGAAGAATTCCAGGGATGCTGTGCCAAGAACTTTGATGAAAATGAATTCTGTTATGGAAGATGAATTGGAGTAGCAAAAACAGACTTATAACTTTCAAACTGTTATAAGTCTGCTTATTTCGTAAAGAAATATCCTCCAAATCTTTCTCGTCTATTTACCACAACACAAATTGCAGCACAATAAAGCAGCCACTATAGATATCCATATTCCTTGCATTCGATCTTTTTTCTTCCTTACAAGCATTTGATTCATACCATAAAGTATTCCCATACACAATACTGGGAACTGGTTATTGGTAATATTCCTGCCTATTAATACGCTTTGATTAATCAAGGACAGAGCCACCGTAAGCATAAGCCCTGATACAATAACCCTAACCCAAGCTTTAAAAGAACGGACTGCTTCCACTTCTGATAGTCTGCTATAGACATCACCAATTAGAAAGCAAATCCCACATGAGGCAGATACACTGCATGAAAAACCTGCTATTGCCACCATTAACCCTACTGCTATATTTCCTGTTGCATGATAACCGAACAAATATCCCATTCCAGTTAAGCATTTACATAAAATTGAACCTGGCAGCACATTTACAATAGGAACCAAATACATATAAAATTCTGACTCTTCTATAATTTTACCTTGTATAAAAATACTATCCGCTACTGTCAGATACGCATCTCCTCCACCAAATGAAAGCAAAGAAGATACTAATCCATTTCTAACAAACAGAGCACTTTTACTTGTTCCAAGATAGGCAATGAAAAGAGTTCCACCCAAAAAAGCAAGAAATGCCACATATATGCTCCAATTTATCTTTTCCTTTTTCTGAGACAGCAAATCTATGTAATGTCTGCTCTTCCCAAAACAAAGAACTAACATGAGTACTTTGCACACTCTGCCTACCCATAATGTGTCCCATAAGGAAATCCTGCTGGCATCAAGGATGTATACCAAACTTAGCAGCACCGCTATACCATAAGATTTCTTACTTATGCCTTTTTGAACAGACAGCATCCAAAAGAACACGACTACAAAAATATCAACTGTCTTGAATGAAAAGAGAGGCTTTTGCGTTAACTGCAAAATACGATACAAATTCTTTCCGCATGTCAAAGCAAAGACAAACAACATCAGAATCACTGCTTTTGCCTGTTCTCCTTCTTGTTTCTTTTGATGCACACTATCTTTTATATAATTCGTAATAACACACAAAATGTAAGCTGTTATTCCAACGGAAAGAAAGGAGAACTGTTGCACTGCTTTTTCCCTAGAAAAAAACGTAACAGCTAAAAAAAGTATCGTCATCACTGCACCGGGAAGTGCCATGACGCTAGAAGCTAAAACAGCTCCTAACCATCCATTTGTCTTAGCTCCAACACTTCCCGCTATTTCAACTGGCAATGCACCTGGTGTAATACTGGCAATTACTACAGCATCTTCAAATTCCTCTTCCGATACCAGCTTTTCTTCTCTTACAAGTTTCTTTTCCATGAGAGGAATCAATCCACTACCGCCGCCAAATCCTAAGAATCCGATTTTTATCATAGATGATAGAAGAGCCGTTAAGCGCTTTTTCTTCTTCATAACAATTCAATACACCTCTTCTACATTATTCTTCTTTGAATCCCATCTATTATCTGCTTCACACAAGCCTCTACTGTACATCCTTCTGTATGGACTACAATATCTGCTTGAACTGGCACCTCAAATGGACTTGTAATTCCTGTAAAGTTTGGTATTTGATTATTTCTGGCCTTTTTATAAAGTCCTTTTACGTCCCTTCTTTCACATTCTTCCAAAGAAGTATCTACATACACTTCTACAAAGTTCTCGGAACCAATTATATTTTTTGCATTCTGTCTGTCCATTTCATAAGGTGAAATAAACGAAGTAATCACAATGAGCCCCGCATCATTCATAAGCTTGGAGACCTCTGCGACTCTACGGATATTCTCAATTCTGTCCTTTTCTTCAAATCCAAGATCCTTGTTAAGTCCCATCCGAACATTATCCCCATCTAAGAGCATGGTGTATTTTCCATCTATGCTTAAAGCTTTCTCCAATTCATTGGCTAAGGTAGATTTTCCTGAACCACTTAGCCCTGTAAACCAAAGGGTAAATGGTTTCTGCTGCATTTTCTGTGCACGGACTTCTCTTGTGATATCCAGCTTCTGCCAAGTAATATTTTCTGAACGCCTCAAAGCAAAATTTATAACACCACAAGCCGATGTCATATTGGTAAAACGATCTATCAGAATAAACCTGCCAAGCGCCTTATGCTCTTGAAAGGAACTGAATACTGTATTCTCAGCCAGTGCAAATTCACAAACTGCGATTTCATTTTTTAGAACGCTTTGACCTCTTAACTGGCTTCCTGTATTCACATCTATTTTATACTTGATAGACATAACAGTTGCTGAAACGGTCTTAGTTGCAATCTTCATTAAAAATGTTCTTCCCTGCACCAGTTCATGATCATCCATCCACAAAACATTTCCTTGAAACATCTTTGTCTGCTTTAAGTCCGTTCCACGTGCCAATACACAACCTCTGGATACATCCACTTCTTTTTCCAACTGAATGGTCACTGCTTGTCCTGCCTCTACCTGATTCACACTCTTTGTCGCACAAAGCAGGGACTGTACTTGACTCCTTTCTCCACTTGGCAAGATGGTCACTTCATCACCTACTGAAATTGCCCCTGAGGTTACCGTTCCCTGATATCCACAAAAAGAATGGTTTAGCCGACAGACTCTTTGTACAGGCATAAGAAATCCTTCTTCATTTCTGCCTTCATGGATTTCTGCCTTCTCTAAATACTCCAATAAAGTCTCCTTTTTATACCAAGGCATATTTTTTGAAGGATTTAAATTTCTTTTGCTGGTGGAAAAGTCCCCCTCTCTCTTCCTTCGTTCCATACTTCCAGCTTCCTCGTGGTCAATTACTCTGCTTGTCCTTTCGGAAGAAACAGCACCCAATGTTTCTGCAATAATGGCATCTAATGTATCTGCCTCCGATTCAAATCCCCCAGTTAGAGGATAGCATCCCAATGTACGGAACCGAATTTTCTTCATCTGAATTTCTTCTCCTTGCTGCAGAGGGAAACGTTCATCATCTACCATAATAATGTTTCCGTCGCGATAGACTACAGGACGTTCTTTGGCGTAATAAAGAGGTACAATTTCAATCTGTTCCCTTTGTATGTATAACCAGATATCTTTTTCGGTCCAGTTTAATATAGGAAATACTCGAATACTATCTCCTTTTTTTACTCTTGCATTATACAAATCCCATAATTCTGGTCTCTGTGCTTTGGAATTCCATACATGATTCTGATTCTGAAAGGAAAAGATTCTTTCTTTGGCTCTTGATTTCTCTTCGTCCCATCTTGCTCCTTCAAACGCTGCTGTAAAGCCGTACTTATCCAAGGCCTGTTTCAATGCCTGGGTTTTCATAATATCGGTGTAAAGGGAACCATGGTCAAAAGGATTGATTCCTTGACGAATTCCATCTTCATTTTGATAGACAAGCATTTCAATTCCCAATTCTTTGGCTTTTCTATCTCGAAACTCTATCATTTCTTTAAGCTTCCATGTTGTATCAATGTGTAGAAATGGAAAGGGGGGCTTTTCCGGATAAAATGCTTTCATGGCAAGATGCATCATAACAGAACTATCTTTTCCGCTTGAATAAAGCATAACTGGCTTTTCACATTCTGCTACTACTTCTCGCATAATGAACATGGATTCTGCTTCTAATTCATCTAAATGCTGATTCATCTCTTGGGTATCATACATTTTCCTTCCCCCTATCGGCCTTCCATTCTTACTTGAGAGAACGTAAGTGCTACCTCATCGCTTTCATCCCACGTCTTACAACCAACACCAACCTCTACCACTCTTCCAATTAATGAGATATCATGAAAGTCTTCTACTTCTCCATTAGACAATACTTCTACTCTGCAACTGTTCTTTTCCAATCTGACACCAATCCATACTTCCCCTCCTGCCTTTTCATAGGTATATAAATCGGTATCAATTCCACCTAGATCAAGTCGAATTAAGTTGCCGCAATGGGTTCCCCAGAAATATACATATCCTTGGTCCGTACGCAAGAAAATTCCTCCATGAAAATTGGAACATTCTTTCATTACATTAATTTTCACTTTACAGCTTATATAAAAACTGTTTTCATAATCTGAAATTTGTTTCAATACAACCTTAGGTGAATCGTCCTTAAACCAAGATGTGTATACTTTGCCTTTTGGAAGCAAAAATGTATAGGTGTTATCTTGCCCTATTGTTATAACGTGTTCTTCATTGTTCTCAAGCTGTTTCTTCCCTTTTCTCACTGTATCTTCTGATACACTGTTCTGAACGAATCCACTCAATTCCTTAATTTGTTCATATAATGCTTCTTCCATCAGAACAGCGTTTTTACTTTCCTCTCGAACGTCTGTACATTTCCCTTTTCTTGCGTGAACATAACAGATATTCGTTAGTTTCTTCCACTCTTTCAGTACATGCTCCGCACATGTCTGAAACTCATCCAGCTTTTCTTTTGCATATTCCTTTATCTCAAGATACCGGCCTAGTTCATGCAAAAACACTTTTTTTGCTTTATTGGTACGAAGAAGTTTCTCTGAGTAATAGGTAACTTCTTCCTGAGAACCTATTGCTTGGTTCATGTGTTCCAGATAATAAATCTCACGATATGGCTGTTTTTCAATTTTGCCCTTTAAGAAATAGTGAATGCAACTGCCTACAATAGTACCAGCATCCAGCATTTGTTCCGTCTTCCCAGAATCGATGCAATATACATATTGGAAATAGTCTTTTTTATATGTAGCATGCAATCTTTCCATAATATCATATGGAATTACAAAGTCACGGTAAAGATTCATATTCTCTTTAAAGAACTGAGAAGAATCCAATGTATAATACAGCTGATTTTCTGAATCATAACTTTTGATTAGGAAAAGATGTGGCCAGTTTCTTCTTCTGTAATATTTTGAATAGAAGAGTTCTTTCAAACTTCCAGGAACCAGTACAACATTGGTTCCCGAAAGTTCCGTTTCCATAAAGTTATGAAATGATTCCGTTTCCTTCCATTCTTTGTATTGTAGTTCTACGCCAAATTCTTCTCTTAGAATCTGTTTCTTTACTTTCATTTCTGTTTCAATTGTATTTTTTGGCGTATCCACAAAAAAATGTTCCACGTTATATGCCTGCGTAAATTTTAAAAACATATAGAATAGGCCTGCATAGCCTGGACGCATCCCCTCTATTACAATTCCTATTGGTTTTTCAAAACAATCCACTTCATCAATTTCGTAGGAATCTTTGTTTCCCTCCAATTTCATATTCGCCAATTCTTGCACCCCTCTGTTTCTACTGTATCAAATCTTTTCTATGAATATCATAAAACCGAACCTGGTGATTTAACTTCTCCCATGTCTTAGAAAATAGACCCATGGTTAATTTCTGTTGTCCTATCTCCAAATGGTAAATGCATTCTTCTTTGGAGCAGTCCTTGCTCAAGCAATAAAAATCTACTGCATTTCCAGTATAAACTGCCTTAAAGAAATGATTGCTTTTACGTTCTGTCGTAGAATTATAATCAAAGTCTAATCGATTAAATAATTCAAACTCTTCTCCCATATTTGGACAGAACAATGCAACTCGCTCTCCTCGATAATTGCCAAACAGATATCTCGTTCCATCTTCCAGTTTTACCATGATTCCACTGTGAATATCGTCCCCAATATTTTGTGTTACATCCACCTTTGTTTCTATGCTCATTGGACTATTAATATCTGTTAACAAAAACTGTACAGCATAATCCTGCATAAGCCAAGTGTCATAGGTTGTGTGATTGGAATGTCTAACTACAATGTCATTTCCCTCTTGTATAATTTCTGCCTTCTTACTATTGAATACCCGAAAACCTAACAGTTCGTTTTCTTCCTTTGGCTTAATATCCTCTATGTGAGAAAGAATCTGAACGAGTTCTTTTCTTAGTTTAGCATCCTGTTCTTTCCTTACATGGATGCTTTGTCTAAGTTCAGCGGAAATTCCGTCACGCACTTTATGGTAAATAACTTGTGCCCTTATACTATCCCATTCTTTATTTACCTGCACCATCTTTTCTTTTAAAGCAAGAAGTTCCTCTTCCTTTTGATATACTCTGCTTAACAGTAAAAATAATGTTTCTACGTAAACATGTTTTAAATTTAAAGACCTGGTCAGTTCTTCCATATCCTCTTTGCAGCTATCACTTATTTCCATATCAGCCATACGTTCTTCAAAGTGTACTACTGGCAAAGAACCATTCAGACTGTCTTCTAATGCCTGTCGTAAAAAAAGTAATGTCTGATACGCATTTACTTTTTTCTTATTTTCACCATTCAGATAAAAGAGATGCTGTGCCTCACAATCCTGTAATCCATGAAAATATTCATAATAGCTTCTATTCATGTTATACATTTCATCAAAACGGCTTGTGAAATCCGTTAAAATAGTTGCACTGCCATAGTCAATATGAATGTTATCTAATATGTGAAAGATTCCTCGTTCTAAATCATATCCTTTGATAATCATGTATTTAAAACGATGCTCTTTTAAATACATTGGATTGTAACTTAATTCATATAAATCCACTGGCAGTATGACTGGACATCCCTTATCAATAGCGTTTTTAATTGCTGAAACCATATCATGCTTTGATGTATAACAAACCTTCTCCATGTTAATTCCAAAGAATTCTTGAAGCTCCGTCTGATAAAGTGCTGGAAAGTTTGGGATTTCCCTTTTTTCCTTTCTTTCCATATAGATTGAAAAGAATGTGGAAAGAAGCAGGATTCCTTCTAAATACTCTTCCCCAAATGATTTAAAAACTGTTGACCATGGTCGATACACACAATTTAAATCCTTCCACGAATAGGTATCTTCATTTGAAATAACAGTATCCACCATATTGTACTGCACTGAATTTTCTTCCATTTCCATTCTCCTATCCTATTTTTCTTTTTCACTTCTATACTTCTTGATTTTTTCCTGAATCGCTGGATCTTTAAATAAAACAAACCAATTGGCTGCTTCCTCAATTGATACAATCCCTTGGAAAATTAAATCAAAGATAACCCAGTCTGGAAAACATTTTCCGGAGCAGTTATCGTTTAGCTGGTTATATTCTGAAACCTGTTTACTTGAATTATAGTAATCTAGTTTACGGTTTATATCATACTCCTCAACTTTCTGATACAAGCGTTCCAATTCTTCATCTTTATTGATATCAAAATAGCCTAATTCATGAACGCCTCGCATCCCACAGCCAAAACTTAGGAATTTACCAGAATCAATGATATCATTTTTTCTAAAATGCATGGATAAGGACCATTCATATACACTGCATGCTACTTTTCTTTCTTTATGTACTAGAAAATATGCCAAGTTGTCATAATGTGCTTTTATATTCGATAACACCTTATACTTGTCCACATTCTCTTTGATATAGTTACCAAATTGCTCAACAACTTCTGTATCTGGTGTACCATTGTCTTTGCTGTAACTTGTTACACTATGAGTTGGCATAACAAGCATTCCTTTTTCAATAGCATCTTCGTATTTATCCGTCAGATACTTAACATATGCTGGAAATTCTCTAATATTTTCTTGGTTCAAGGTACACAAAAGCATTACTGGCACTTCTCTTTCCACTAATTTTTCAATATTAGAAAGAATCGTATCAAGAATCTTCTGGTCACCTTTTACTCTTGGTGAATTTGCAGTTATGGTATACCCATCAAGACTTACTGCGATGTACACTTTTCCATGGTCTTTTGCCATCTGTATTATTTCATCCGTAAGAAGTGTTCCGTTCGTATTGATGCGTATCCATTTATCGTGAAACACACGAAATACTTCTTTTAAAATTTCTGGATAAAGAAGTGGTTCTCCACCTGAATACTGAACCAAGGAAATATCAGGATATCTTTCGTTCATCATTTGCCCCATTTTTTCAATATGTGCTTTTGCCTTCTCAAACTGCTCTGGTGATAATGCAAAGTTACGATCCTTTTGCCAATCACAATAGCTGCAGTTTAAATTACATTGACTTGTCATCCCCAGACTTTCTAACAAAAATTTCATAATATACCTATGCCTCCATACCTTCTAATTTCTTATCTACATCTTGAAATTTAAAATACTTATTATATAGTTCCTTATAATACCCATCTTCTTTTAAAAGTTCTTCATGTTTTCCTTCTTCAATTATTTTTCCATTTGCCAAAGCAATAATCCGATCCACGTTACGAATTGTAGTCAAACGATGGGCAATCATAATGGATGTTCGCCCTTGCATAATATACTTTAGTGCTTCCTGTATATAGTGTTCTGTAATAGGGTCGATATTAGCTGTTGCTTCATCAAAAATTAAAATAGACGGTTTCTTTAATATCAGCCTTGCAATTGCCACAAGCTGTCTTTGCCCTAATGAGATTCCATTTCCACGCTCCCCAACCTGTGTCTCAATCCCATCTGGCAAATACTCTAGCCACTGCCCATTTCCAATCTTATTAGCTGCCTTGATGGCGTCTTCCTTCGATGCATTGACATTTCCGTATAAAATATTCTCAAGCACTGTTCCCGAAAAAAGAAATGGCGTTTGACCTACATAACCAATCTGTTCCCTGTATGCCTTCATATCCAGGGAGCGGATATCTTGTCCATCAATGGTTACTTTTCCTTCATTAAACTCATAGAATCTAAGGATTAATTGAACTATAGTACTTTTTCCAGAACCAGTATTCCCTACCAAAGCTATCTTCTCGCCTGGTTTTATCTGAAGTGAGAAATCTTCCAATACGTTCTCATTTCTGTTATAATGAAATGTTACATTTTGAAGTTGTATCGCTCCTTTCATATCAGGCAGCTGTTTCTCATCTGTCTGATTTACCTTACTCTTAGCATCCATAAGAGAAAATACTCGTTCTGCTGCTGCCATTCCTTCTTGGAACTGTCCCCAGAAGTTAGCCAATGAAGTGATCGGATTCCAAATCAAACCAACTGCCTGAATGAACAGATACAATTCTCCATAACTAATCTTTCCATCTAACACCTGATTGGCTCCCACAAATACAATTAAAGCCGTTCCCAATACAGACAACATATTCATAATCGGAAGAATACCGGAGAATACCAGCCCCTGCTTAATATTCGTTTTATATACTTCTTCATTTACTTTAAGAAAATCTTGATACATCTTCTCTTCTTTACTGAAGTTTTTCGTCACCGTAATTCCAATTATGCATTCTTTTACTGCCTGATTCACTTGTGCCATTGCCTGAAATAACTGCGAACTTACCACTTTTGCAATTTTTCGGAATCCATAAGAAACACCTGTAATCACAGGAATAAATGCTAATAGAACTAGTGTCATCTTAGGATTCTTTACAAATGCAACTACAATCAGCACTGTAAAAACCAGCACATCTTTTAAAAATGTAATCATCAAATCTACTACATTTGATAAGGACTCCGTATCTCCTGTTATACGACTGATAATCTTTGCCGAGGAGTTTTCATCAAAGAACGACATATCTTTTGTTACAGAAGCATCAAAACTTGCATTCTGAATGTCTCTGTTTACCTCCAGCAGGGTTTCTTTTGTACATCTCTTCTGAATATATCCTAGAACCCAAGACATTACATTCAACACAATAAATAATACAGCGAATATGACGACTTTCTGCTTTGTTGAGTTTCTATCAAACTGATCTAATATATCACTTAACAATAAAGGAACACATGTGCTAATCGCAGTATTCATTACAAGACAAGTCATAGCTGCCAGCATCTTCTTTTTCTTCTTTTCAAAAAGCATATGTATTCTTTTTAGTATTTCTTTTGTTGGGTACTCATGATCGTATGAATCCCCTTTAAATCCATCCATAATAAATGCCATAGAATCTTATCCTTCCTTTCTTACCAGCTATTTTATAAATACTCTGAATACATATCTCGATACTCTTTACATTCTTTCATTAGCTGCTTATGACTGCCTTTTGCAAGAATTCTTCCATTTTTCATCATAATGATTTTATCTGCCCATATGATCTGTGACAATCTATGGGTAATCAATATGGTGGTTCGTTCCTTCATAATATTTTTTAATCCCTTTTGAATTTCTTCTTCTGTTTTACTGTCTACTGCACTGGTAGAATCATCTAACACAAGAATTTTCGGGTTCATAAGCAATGCTCTTGCAATGGCGATACGCTGTCTTTGCCCACCTGAAAGCTGAATTCCTCGCTCTCCCACCATGGTGTCGTATTTATCAGGAAATTCTTCTATAAAATTATGGGCATAGGATTTCTTTGCACATAATTCAATTGCATCCTTTTCCCCTTCTGCTTCCAAATTACCGCTTCCAAACGCAATATTTTTTAAAATAGACCAGGAAAATAAAAATACATCCTGTTCTATTACGCCAATACTAGAACGAAGTGTTTTTAAATCCCATTCCTTGATATCATGTCCATCAATTAGAATTTGTCCCTTATCAATGTCGTAAGTTCGGTTCAAGAGCTTCGTAACGGTACTCTTTCCACTTCCTGTACTTCCTACAATGGCAACCGTTTCACCTGGCTGAATGGAAAAATTCAAGTCTTTTAGAACATCTTTTCCTTTCTTATATCCAAAACTGACATTGGAAAATTCAATTCCACCTTTGATTTCTTCTTTCACTGGATTTTTAGAATTTTCAATGGTTTTGGACTGTTTAAGAATTTCAACAATTCTTCCAACCGAAGCCATACCCTGTCCAATTAAGCTAAAGGAAATCTCTGCGTTGGATATTGGATATTTTAAATTCATGTAAATAGTAATATAAGACACCAGACTTCCTAATGACATATCTCCCTTTACATAGATTGAAAGAGCTTGAAATACCGCAACCCCAAAAAATAGTGCAAACACTAAGGTTGGCTTATATCCAGCTTCCACTTTCACTCTCTTTAAAGATGCCGTTAAAATGTCATTTGTATGTGCCTTAAATTCTGCTTTTTCCTTGTCTTCCTGTGCATTGGCTTTCACTACTTCGATTCCTTCCATAACCTCATTTAAGCTGGAATTCATCTGACCAAATTTTTGTCTTACATCTTTTGTGATTGTATTAATGTTCTTTGAATAACGAAGCAGTAAATACAACGAAAGGATAGTAAATAAAATTGGTCCAATGGACAAGGAATAATGAAAGTTTCGTAAAATGAAACAAATCGGTATCACGTAGGACAAGATACTTTTATAGGTAATTAAAAATCCCGGCTGAAACATAATGGAAATATTTCTTATTTCGTTGGTTGCCAATGCCATAATATTTCCGGTACTGGTTTCATCATAAATAGATTGGTCCTTCTGAAGCAGATCTTCATATATTTCCTGTCTTGTATCCTTTTCCACATTTAATCTAAGTGCTAAAATGCTGTACGAAGAAAAGAGATCCAAAAGTCCCTGCCCTACCGAAACCAAAAACAGCAAGAACAAACATCGTCCTACTTCTTGTCGATCTCTTGATGAGACTGCATCAAATATTTTTCCAATGTAGATAGAAACATTATTTTGATAATAGATCGATAAGAACACTACGGTGATAAAAATAATGGTAATGACCGGATATTGAAAAATATGAGAAGTCAGCCACCTGATATTGCTTTTGGTATTAAATTTTTTCTGTTTATTCATCATTTTCTCTCTTTCTTATTTTTTTATATGCTCTTCCCATCCTTTATCTTTTAAGTACTTACAAACCTCATCATAATTATCAATCAGTTCTTCTAGTTGATATGGATTCGTCTGTTTAAGCGGGTCTACAATTTCCTCGTATGGTAAGGAAAAGAAATCGAATACTTTCTCCTTCACTTTCTTGTCTTTTGCAAAATCTCTTTCATAAAGCAAGTCCAAGTACGGAATCTGCTTCTGATTCAGAATTTCTTTGCACCTTTTATTAAATCCAATCCATTTTCGCATGTACATATAGGCGACCCTTGGTTCTAAATGAACTGATAGTTTCTGCTTCTGTTCTTCACTTATATGTCCATATCCCTTCTGCATCATAAGCATAAATGACACATACTCTTTTAATAAATTTTCTCGTGACAAAAATATAAATCGATATTGTCTTTCATGGTGTGCCTGTATAAATGCTTCTAGCTTTGGATATCCAGCATTTTCAAGCCAATTTGAAATCTGCTTGTAACCACAGATGGGCTTATCCGATTTGGAGAATTCATAATCTAAATATCCAAACATATCGCCCTGCTGCTTGTATTTTGAGTGATTCCAAGCTTCTCCATCTGGTCCAATAGAAAATACTTCTCCTAGACAGGTTACTTGGGTATGATTGTCTAACAGTTTGGCTAAATACTCACTTCCTGTTCTGGGATTTGTCATGATTACAAATTTTTGTTTCATAAAAATACTCCTATTTTTCCAGAATTGTTTCGCTGACACTTAAGCCTACATGTCTTCCACTTTTCATAAGTGCCCCGAACACCTTGTCGCCTGGTTCCAGTGTCGTAATATTTTTAGCCTGTCCATCAATTCCCATTACACGAACATGCCAGTCATCTTGTAGTATCGTATTTATCTCTACCTCACCGATTTTTCCTTTTATCAGTAATAAAGGTCGCTTTTCGATTTTATTTCTTCCGACGGAAACCGTTCTAACTTCTCCCTTGGTGTTAATACAGCTTACTTTCTCACCACATTTTAATTCACTCATATATCTGGTTGTGTTATCAGGAGCCATTACATAAGAATGTACTGCACCAGCATTTACACGGAATGGTCTTAACTCCATGTATGGAAGAAAATGTGTTTCAGAACATACAAAGATTCCACCTGCGGAAGTTGAACCGATGATCATTCCTTCGTCTTCCCCCATTAAAGAAGTTGTATCAATACAGCCACGATCTCCCAAACCGATATATTCAATGCTGGTAATTTCAACTTCCTGAAGATTTACTTTTGGTTCTTCCTCGATCACCTCATTCACTCTGCTCAACTCCTGTTCCTTCACTCCATTCAAAAGAACTCCATCAGAACCACGCTCTAAAACTTGAGAAGCAATCTTGGCATCTTCAATAGAATTTACCACTTTTAATAAAATAGTATCTGCTTTTTTATCCTCAATCTGTGCAATTACAAGCTCTAATGGAATGTTGGTTGGGTCCTTAAACTCAATAATCAAATATTCATACTGAATACCATGACTCCAAGCTAAATTAAGACTTTCACGGTCAATTACCTTTACATAAAAACCACACTTATGTCCTTTTGCTTTGGCACTCTTTAATAATTCTTCCTTTTCAGAAATTACAATATCGTCTTTTTTTATTTCTCGTAACTCATTTTCGTTTTCTACAAAAAAGGCCAACTGAATTCGCTTTCCAACTCCTACATTTTTCTCTTTTAAAATAGAAGGTTTTACTAGCACATTCTTGATAGGTAATCCTGTCATTATATTCTCTACATTGGCTATGGCGTTCTGTTCACGTAAATCAAGCCAAATCTGGTCTAATTTCATACAATACCTCCTTATGGTTCCTTATGTACAATTTCACAAAGCTTGTCGAGTAACTTATCTGGTTGTGCATTCTGAAAAATATTTCGTCCCATTGATATACCACTCAATCCGTTCCTCATACCTGCTTCTACTGTTTTTAAGATGTCCTGCTCACTTTTTTGACAATCCCCTCCTGCCATTACAACAGGAATATGGGCATACTGTAATATTTCTTTTAATGCACTTTCATCTGCCACATACGGAATCTTCACAATATCCGCTCCTAATTCTTCACAGATTCTTATGGAATGCGCAATATATCGGATCTGCAAAGAAGCAGACTGCATTTCCACTTTTGGATAAATCATCACAAGAAGTGGCATTCCATAATACGCACATTGTTCCGATACCTTTCCAAAATCCTGTAACATCAGATTGTCATTTTCCTGTCCAAGATTTACATGAATAGAAACTCCATCAGCCCCCATGCGAACTGCCTCTTCTACACTGGAAACAAGCACTTTGGTATTGGCATATGGACTAAAATTCACACTTGCTGACAGGTGCATAATAATACCGATCTGTTTCGGAAGCATACCTGCCAGCCTTCTAATATTTCCTTTATGCAGAATAACTGCATCTGATTGGGAATTGCCGATTAGAGAAAGAATCTCCTCCAGATTTTCAATTCCCTTCATTGGCCCGCACGTTACCCCATGGTCCAACGCATTAATCACTGTATGCTGGCTCTGGCTGCCAAACAAACGTTTCATCCTAATGTTCTTATTTTCCATACTTATCACCATTTACTTTGATAGACATCTATATATCTTGTTGATTGCTCCAACCACATCATCCAAATCCTCTTTGGGACTAATCAAAATAGTCTGCGGAATCCACACAGTATATTTCAAATAATCGACTGCCATAGGACAGTGTTCCTTATATGCATTACGCTCTTCTTTTGTTGTAAATTGCTTTGCAAAGTCAATATCATAAACCAGTTTCTTATATCCAGAGTTACATGGAATTCCTTCTGTCTCCAGATAAATTGCCAGACGTTTTCCTGTCAGTTTCTTCTTAAATGCTTCTCTAATCCGAAGCACATAAGCATAATTGCCATGCTGGGTAGCCCCGCCTTCTATTGGGACAGGCTCCACCATTGGATGGTCTTTCAGTGCTTCATCTAAATAAGCTTTTGCAAAATTTCTTCTCTTAGTCTGGTCTGGAAGCTTTTCCAATTGAGTCGTTGCAATAACTCCTTGAAATTCAGATGGTCTATAGTTCTCACACATAAGCACATGAGAACGCCAGTCACCTCCAAACGGTCTTCCACAACTATGAATAGAAAAAATCTTTTCAAATAACTCCTTTGAATTTGTCGTGACAAAACCACCTTCTCCGGAATTTAATGTCTTGGATGCTTCAAAACTAAAAATAGAAATATCCCCATAGGATGCCACTGGTTTGTCTAAATATGTACTGGTTACTGCATGGGCGCAATCCTGTATCAGATACAGATTATGTTTGTCACATAGTTCACGGAATCGATCCATCTTACAAGGATATCCCGCACAATGCATAAGAAGAACTGCCTTTGTATCCTTTGTAATACATTCCTCTACACGCTCTGGATCAAGATTTCCATATTGGTCAATGTCTGCAAATACTGGTTTTAATCCCATTTTATAAAGAGGTGCTGTTGTAGCAAAAAATGTGTAAGGTGTTGTAATGACCTCACTTCCTGGCTCTAAATCAAGTGCCTCAAATGATAAGTGAAGTGCTGAAGTTCCGCTGTTTACAAACACTCCGTAGTTTGTCTGCTGGTACTTTATAAGCTTCTGCTCAAAACGCCCAATTACACTATCACTTTCATATGTAAATTTTAAATGGCTGGTATAATTGGCTCTGGACCAGATACCTGAATTCACAACTTCTAATAAACCATCTATGTCATGCTGGTCAAATTCTGGCCATTTTGCAAATGGTTTTGTTCGATACTTTTCTCCACCTGATAAGGCAAGTTTTTCTTCACATTCTGACATTCCCTAAACCTCCTACTCGCTCAATCAATTCCTTTTGGTTTATCTTCTTTTCCAAAAATTCATATAAGATTTTGATCGTTTCATCTTTATGTTTTTCATAAAAGTATGTTTCACTGACACGTCTTTCTTCAAAATGATCTACATGGGCATGGGTCATATGATATATATTGCTGTCAATTGTGGCTGCCTTTACTCCTTGTTTTAGTAATCGGTATCCTAATTCAAAATCCTCTCCGCCCCAATAGATAAATTTTGTATCAAATCCTCCTGCCTTTTGAAAGCTTTCTCGTTTCATACTTACATTGCCTCCAACACAGCCAAGCCAATGGATCTTTTCCAATTCTTTTGTTGCCAAAACCTCCTGAATCAGCTTCTCTAGTCTGGACATTCTTCGCTTCTTGTTCTGGAACTCTTCCCAATGTTTAAATACGTTTTCAAATGAAAGCGCTGGCTTTGCATTTCTTAAAACCTTACTGCGATCCGCAATAAAATCAAAGTAAATGCCTTTCTCTGGATCGTAAAATGATGTTAATTCAATTAAATCATAGATTCTGCCATGAACAAAAATATCTTCCGTCGTTTCCATATGCTTTTCATAGTGGGATCTTAAAAAATCCGGAGAAAGGATAACATCATCGTCTACAAACACAACAATATCCCCTTTTGCATGTGCAAACCCAGTGTTCCTGGCCGCCGATCTTCCCCCATTTTTCTGTTCAATCACCTGTAACGGAACATGAACTTCCGCATCTTTTAGACATGAATTAAGACTTGGCGTTGAACCATCATCAACCATAATGACTTCAAACTTCTCCTTAAAATCCTGCCTATTCAGAGATTCCAATACATATTTCGTTCTTGGCCATTTATTGTAATAAGGAATAATGACAGACAGCTTTACCTGGTCAGACATTATCTTACACCTCCCCAGCTTCCATGTTCTTCTTTGTCCCATAGCTGGCAACAGCGATAACAGATTGGAAGTGGCCTGCCACTGTTAAAGTCCGCAACAAACTTCTTTCTCTTTTCTGAATTCCAGATTTCCATAATGGACTGCTCAAATACATTTCCAATTACAAAGTCCGGAAAGTCTGGACATGTTACAACATCCCCATTTGGCTGTACATTAATTTTATAGTTTATGCTCCAGCATCCTTTTGACATTTTTTCCGGAACAGAACCTGTTTCCTGCATATAATATTTATAATTTGCTTCATCATTCATCATATTTGGAAATGTCACTTTTTCTCCATATGTTTCCTTCATCTGTGCGCAGCTTTCAATTCCCTGTTTAAATTCTTCTAAGGATAAGCCCTGTCCTTTAAAATTATCAATAACGCGAAAATCTTCATATGTAAATCCATACTCATTTACTAAACGGTCTTTGTATGCTTTTACTGTCTCATCTGAGTAAGACATACATAACTGAAAGAACGCGGTTCCAATCCCAATACTTAAGTTGTTTTTGGCAATTTCATTTACCGTATTCATATTATCTGGCAGCAGAACCGTACAGCTTGATATGAATGGAAAAATCCTTTTTTTCTCGTTAATTTTCTTTACTCCTGCTTCAATTTTACGGAACAGACCTGGATGATTTCTAACTGAATCGTGAGCATCTCCTGGTGCATCTACAGATACCTGTAAGAAGTCTAGCTTCGACTCAATAATTTCATCTGCATACTTTTCAAGAAGGACTCCATTGGTTACCATAAAGCATCTCATATAACGCTTTTTCACTGCTTTAATAATTTTGAAAATATCAGGATGTAGTAGAGGTTCTCCACCCCACAAGTTTACATTTTTGATGCCTGCCGCAGCAGCATCGTCTAAGATTTGTTCTACCTGTTCCAAGGAAAGCTGCATGCTTCCGTTAAAATCTTTCTTTCTACGAATATCATTCTGCCCACAGAACGGACATTTGAGATTACATGAATACGTAAGAAGAAGTGTTAAAATTAATGGCTTATCTTCCATTATTCCATCCTCCTTCTACATCTGTTCTTCAATATAGTCAAGTAATACATTAATATCCTGCAAAGTTGTTTCATCTAGATATTCATCATCAAATTCAAAATCAAATTCCGTTTCAATTGCTAAAAGAAACTCTAATACGTCAATAGATGTCATGCTGAATGCATCTACTAAATTTTCTTTATCTAGAAATTCCGCCGTATCTTGACCAAATAATTTACCTGCTACCTCAAATACTTTTTCCTTAATTTCATTTCTTTCCATTGTTCTTCACCTTTCTTCTCTATTTCTTGTTATATAGTTTATTAAGTCTTCCTTTATGGGACACTGTACAATTTCTTCTTTTTGTAAAACCCCTTCATTGCCTCGACAAAATCTTTTAGAAGGACAGTCTTTACATTCTCCTCCTAACCGCCTCGAACATAAGGATTCTAATCTTGTGCGCATGTTAGGAAATGCCTCTTTGATAATCGTCTCCAACGTAGTTTCCCTTACATTGGCACAAACCCACTGTTCCTCATTAATATAGCCTGTACATCCTGTTACATCACCATTTTGTTTAATAATGAGCGCTTCCTTAAAATAATTATTCCGCAACAGTCCAGGAAAATAAATTGTCTGAACACCACTTTCTTTCAAACGCTTCTTAAGCTCTGGTGAAAATGCAGCAAAAATGTAACTAGGTAGTGCTATCAAAATGTCAAGGTTTGCATAGGTATTCATTTTCCATGTAATAATCCGTTCCACTGCCATTACAAGTTCCTGACAATTTAGTGTAAAGTCACCATTTTTCGTTTTATCACTAACATCCTCTACATACTGAATATCGATCCCATCTATGCCTTGTGTTTCTAAGTAATCAAGCATTTCTTCTAGTTCCAGATACGTTCCCTTTTGCAATACATAATTGATTCGTACCGGACTAATCATTTCCTTCTTATACAACGTCAAGTTTTTTATTACTTTATCGAATAACCCTTTACAACCTCTTGTTTCATCATGTATATCCGCTCTTACACTATCTAGCGAAACATGCAATTCCTTTATCAGTCCTTTCTCCTGCTTCAAAAGTTCCACATACCGATCCAGATAGTAACCATTGGTTACCACTTTCGAGAAACCACCCATTCTCTTAATCATTTTTAGAAGTTCCATAATATGCCCATATATAAATGGCTCGCCACCAGCTATGTCAAAGGTGACAATTCCTAATGCTATAGCCTGGCGAATTACAGATTCATACTCTTCTAACGATAGTTCCTCTAATTCTTTATTGACTGCATTTACATAACAGTACTTGCAGTTAAGCTGGCACCGCATACTTGGATATAAATGAATGACTGATGGTATACTGTTCTTTTCCATATGGTTACCTCGTCTATTCCATCTTTAAAAAATGTGTAAGTTCATCACAAACATAATCAATCTGTTCTTCTGTAATATCAGGAAACATTGGAAGACTGACTACCTGCTTAGAAACTTGTTCTGTGTAAGTCAACTGCTGTTTTGCATCTGGAAACATTGGCTGAAAATACGGGAATTCATATACTGGCATAAAATGAACGGAAGCCGTAATCCCTTTTCCTTTTAAATATTCCAAAAGCGCGCCTCTCTTTTTCTCATCATTTAATATAATCACAAACAGATGCCATGAAACTTTTGCTTCTTTTGGAATACTTGGTATACGAATTTCCTCCAGATGACTTAATTTCTCTATGTAACGCTCTGCTGCCCTTTTTCGTTTCAGATACATTTCTTCTAATTTCTCAAGCTGAATCTGTCCAATAGAAGCTTCGATATCGGTCATGTTATACTTATAACCTAGTGTCTCCACTCCATATTGCAAAGCCAGATCAATGTTAGTAAAATCCTGTTTTCTTTTCATTCCAAACAAGCGCTTCATGGAAATGATTTCTGCAAGTTCTGAATCCGAAGTGGTAACCATTCCGCCATCCCCAATTGCTAACGTTTTCGTAGCCTGAAAACTAAAACAAGCAATATTTTTAATTTCACTTCTGTCAGAACCTATTTTCTTTCCCTTCCATTCCGTTGGTAAGGCATGTGCAGCATCTTCAATTAATGCAAGATTATACTTTTTGCACAATGCAGTTAGTGCATCCATATCACATGGCACTCCTGCGTAATGTACTGGCAGAATTGCCTTGGTTCTTTTCGTTATTTTCTTCTCTACATCTGCTGCATCCAGACAAAGTGTATGTGGATTTACATCAGCAAATACTGGTGTAGCTCCTGTATACAAAATAGCTAATATAGTAGATGTGAATGTAAGTGCAGTTGTAATCACTTCATCACCAGATCCAATTCCCAACGCATCTACTGCCAAATGCAACGCTGCTGTAGCAGAATTGACTGCCAGTGCATTGGTAGCCCCAATATATTCTTTAAACTTTCGCTCGAATGATGATACAATGGGGCCAGTACCAATCATCCTGCGCCTTAACGCTTTGGTAACTGCTTGTATTTCTCTATCATCAATATCTGGTTTATGAAAAGGTACCTTCATTCTTATTCCTCCTGATTATTTCGCATCCACAAAGTAACGGTTTCTGGATGATGGCACAAAGCCCTTGCTTGTCTATCATCTATTTGTGAATGAAAATGCTTAAGGCTTTCATACTTATAGGTTTCTTCCTCCTGTGATAAGGTATGTACCATTCTTTCTTCCAAATGAAAATCTGGTATCACACATTTACTCCAATCCAGCGGTTTTGAATATAAGCTGTAAGGCAATTCTTCAAAAAACAGGATTCCCTTTCCTTGGAACAAGGAGACCAGTTCCAATATTGCCTGTCTTACCGCAATATGGTCACAATGCCCACCAACTCCTGCTGGAATCCATACATAATCACAGGAATGACTGTCTAAAATAGTCTTGACACAAGCTAGCACTTCTTCCCAGTTTCCATACTCAAGTTCTTCATACTTCATTGCAAAGTCATCCGCCATTTTTGTCCGAAACAGTTTTCTTATACTCGTAATTCCTCGATAGCCCGCTTCTTCTAATTCAAACCGGTGATTTTTTATTCCAGCACTCTGAAACCATTTTGCTTCCTCCTGTCTAAGAATCTGCATTGCGTTTTCATCGTGCTGATAGTTTCTAATATTAAAAAACTCTTTTCCGAAGATTGTATACACAATACTATCTTCCTTTTTTATGTACTGTTCTAATAAAATGCTTCCTATCGAAAATGGAAGGTCATCTAAATGAGGCTGCAGCAAAAGATGTTTTCCCACAAGTTTTTCACTCATTTTTTCTTTACTCATATTTTTCTTTCGACTCCAGCAATTTTATATGCACCATACAATGCAGCTCCAACAGAAGTACCATTATCACCAGCAGCTGGCTGAATAAAGATATTCTTAAATAATCCAGTCTTATACAGTTTATAGTTTGCAACACTATTTAAAGCAACTCCACCTGCATAACATAAGTTTTCACAATTTGTCTGTTTCTTTAAATATGTTGCAGCATTGATAAGTGCCTCTTCCGCAATCTGCTGTGCAGCCCACGCAATATCCGCTCTCTCGTCAAAATCATCTGGATTCATCTGATCCTTCATTTGTACAAAAGCATTAATACTTTCAATCGGAAAAATAAATTGTCCTTCCTTTCCGTAATCCACAAGTTCTCGAAGTTTTTTATACAAGCGGCTTGTTCCATATGGTGCTAGTCCCATTGTTTTTCCCTCATCAAATGGTCCGAACCCAACTAACGTTGTTGCAATGTGATAGAAACTTCCTATGGAATTTTCTGCTGGGTCAATCATTTCATTGTACAATTTTCTTGAAATAATTTTTCCACCATGACTAATAATATTTTCTATTTCATTTCCATTCCCACTCCACATTGTAATAGAGTCATTCATACCTTCTTCTTCTGCAAAGCCAGCTCCATCAATAACAAGAACTGCTGCTTCCTTAAAATCAGAAGGATAAAATGCACTGGCCGCATGTGACAAATGATGATTGATTTGAATAATTTCCTTTTTCCAAGGGTTTCTTGCAAAATAGTAAGGCTCTAGAGAACTATTTGAAACGCAATAGTCAACCTCACTAACATCAATTCCAGTCTGCTCGAAACAATAATGAAGTGCCGGCTGTTTCATTAACTCCTTTCCCATACCTGGAAAGAAAGAATGTTTTTTTCTTATTACTCTTTCATCTTCAATAAAACTTATGATCTGGTCATCCTTAAAAATACAAGTCGAAAAATCATGACCCGATCCACCTAATCCAACTATTATCATTTTATTTCTCCTCTTGCACTTTCTTTACTACCAGAATATCACCTAAATACAGTTCATCAAAATTGGAACCTAAAAAGCATTTGATTGCATCTTCCGGTGTTTCTACGATTGGTTCTCCTTTTACATTGAAAGAAGTATCCAAAACAACAGGTACTCCCGTAATTTCATAGAAAGTCTCAATCAGTTTATAATATTTTGGATTCATTTCCTTCATAACAGTCTGCAGTCTTCCCGTTCCATCTACATGAGTTACTGCTGGAATCACAGAACGTTTCTTAGGCCAGATATCCGCAACCATAAGCATATATGGAGACGGAATATCTAAATCAAAATATTCCTGCTGACATTCCCATAAAATAGATGGCGCAAACGGACGAAATGGTTCTCTAAATTTTACTCGTTTATTTACAATATCTTTCATTTCTGCTCTTCTTGGATCAGCCAGCAGGCTTCTGTTTCCTAATGCTCTCGGACCACATTCTGCCCCATCCTGATACCATCCAATAATTTTTCCTTCTGAAATAGAAGTTGCAGCCTTTTTAAATACATCTTCACATTCTGTTGCCTCAATTTTATCTTTATACTTCTCAATATCACATATAATATCTTCTTTTGAATACACCTTTCCTAAAAATGGACTAAACATATATCTTCTCCTTTATACTTGTCTTGGCTGATTCATCACCATGTGCCAGCCATAATATGCTGCACCGATTGATGTCCCATTGTCACCTGCTGCTGGCTGAATAAAATAATTTTTAAACAGACCTGTTTTATACAGCTTATAATTTGCTACACTGTTTAATGCAACCCCACCCGCAATACATATATTATCTGCCTTTGTCTCTTCTTTTAGATAAGATGCAGCATGTATGATAGCGTCTTCTGCAATCTTTTGTCCAGCATATGCAATATTAGCGCGAATTTCAAACTGTCTTTCCTTGTCCGTCTCCTTTTCCCACTGTTCTCTTAGTTCATAGAGCATTCTCATTCCTTCTAAAGAGAAACCAAATGCTCCTTTTTCCTTTAAAGATGTGTACGAGCGGATTTCTTTTAACATACTGCTATCACCATAGGATGATAATCCCATTGTCTTTCCTTCTTCGTGGAATGTAAATCCACTTGCATATGTAATGGCACCATAAAATCCACCAATAGAGTCCAAAACAGGATCTATCTTATTGTCAAACTGCTCCGCATTGCTTCGCTCTCCATTCTGCACCTGGGATACGATTACCTTGTTTCCAGTTCCATATCCAAAGGAACAAACTTCGATGAATTTTCTATCATCTTGTTCTTCATTCTCTGTATAGTTTCCGCCACCATCAATTGTCAAAATTGCGGCTTCACTAAAATCTGAAGGAAAAAAGGCACTACACGCATGTGCTAAATGATGATTAATCAATACAAAATTTTTTACTTTTCCCTGAAGTTTGTGATAATAGAAATGACTCAAAATATCATTTCCTACTGCAAGTTCGATGTCGTCGTACGTAAACCCTGCTAACTCCATACATGTATGAGCCGCATTTTTTCTTGCTAACTCATATGCTACCCCTGGGTAAAATGCATGCTTCTTTCGTACAATACGTTCATCTTCAATACAATACTTCATGACCCCATCCTGAAGCAGACAGCTTGAAAAATCGTGTATTGAGCCACCTACACCAAGAATATTCCTACTTTGCATACCTTCTTTTGTATATCCGATTTTCAAACAGATATACTTATCCTTTCTTCATATTTTTTTATGATTAATGCAGTTTGTCCCTTATTATTTTACCACTTGCATTTCTTGGAACTTCATCTACAAGAAATACTTTAGACGGAACTTTCTGCATAGTCATCTTACTTTTACAATACTCTATAATGTTACTCTCTGTTAAATCCTTGTTACCCGATACTTCTGCAAACACAAGATCGGAACCTGAACGGTGCTTTCCTGCATAAACATATACATCCTTAACACCATCTATTTCTCGAATAACCTTTTCTACTTCAACAGGATTTACCTTTATTCCAAATACGTTAATCATATTCTTTAATCTGCCCTGTAAAATCAGTCTTCCTTGCTCATCAAAATACCCCAGATCTCCTGTCGGGAAATAATTGCCCTCTCGAATCAAGCTTTTATCAATTGTTCCATCTGTATTCAAATATCCAACCATTAAAGAAGGATTTGATACAATTACCTGACCATACGTATCATCCACTTTTTCAATCTTTACTTTTGTATTCACTAATGGAGTACCTGTACTGCCAGTTTTAGATAGAATATCTGCTCGCTCCAAACAGATTTCGCCCGTTTCAGTAGAACCATATGATGGGTAAATGTAGCGATTAAATTGACTATGTACTTTTTCTGAAACTTCTTCTGACAATGGTGCCCCAGCTGACAACAATATTTTAGGCAGCTTGACATCTGATTTATTTCTCATTTTTGTCAGCAAATCATATATGGCATTGGTTCCTAAAAACATAGAAATATTCTGTTCTTGAAATGCCCTCATTACTTGTCTTGGATTAAATTCATTTAATAACGTCAGATCGGAGGATGAAACGAATGCTAATAAAAATGCTGTTCCAAAACCATAAGCGTGATTAAGTGGAAGTGGGCAAAATATATTGCCTCCCTCCAATCCTGTAGTTTCAACATGGTTTATAGGTTCTGCAAGACAGCCATACTCATCTCTGACACAAAATTTTACAGTACCAGTAGAACCTGAGGTTGGTTGTAATGTCATTCCCGCTAAAGACGAATAGATTTCTGCATTTGCATTTACACGTTGGACACAATACTCGTAAGAAAATATTTCAAGTTTTTTTACTGCCTTCTTCGTATTAAAAAAGTCGTTTACTTGTTCCTCTGGTATCATATCAGTTAAGACCCAATGTATTCCATATTCTTCATCATAATGTTCTATTTCATAAACAGTTGTATATTTTGATAACAAAATAGGCACCGCACCAATTTCAATTAAAGAGAAATAATTAATTATAAATCCCACAGAAGAATTCATAATTATCCCTACTCTTTGTAACGGTGCAATGCCCACACTTTTCAGTTCACATATATTATCCTTTAGCTTCTCACGAAATGGTTCACATTTAATCACTTGCTTACTAGCTAAATCATAAATAGTACCTTGATAATTAGCTATTATGCTTTTATAACTAATTTGCATCATATTTATGTATCCCCTTTTGTTTCATTAATAGTTTTTCAGTTTTTATTGTGTCCACAAGCAAAATGCCTAAATTCTTATATCTCTACTATAATACAAAACAAGAAATTTGTCAAAAAAAGTACAATCGTACAACTTCTTATAACGAACAAAGTGTCTTCGACACATTAACTCCTCCACCCTCAATCTTGAGGGAGAAGACACTTTGCCCCGCCGAACGGGTGTCGCTGTTTTTTAGGGGCTTTTTTAACTTATAGAGAAGGACTCGCAGAGGACTTTCCT